>VOFK01002313.1_pt1 | contig 72682 bp, 82 predicted proteins | sample 5384121 | NCBI WGS metagenome assembly VOFK01 (sample SAMN12384730, study PRJNA508395) | human gut metagenome | isolation source: healthy gut J | host: Homo sapiens | reverse complement strand
CTGCCGGGCAGACCAAGTTGCCCACGTTTTCCAGCACCACAAGGTCCACATCCTGGGGGTCAAGGCCCTCCAGCCCCTGGCGAGTCATCTCGGCATCCAGGTGGCACATGCCGCCGGTGTGCAGCTGGATGGCTTTTGCCCCGGCAGCGGCAATGGCTTTGGCGTCCACATCGGAATCAATGTCCGCTTCCATCACACCGATGCGCAGCTCATCTTTCAGCGCGGCAATGGTGCTGCGCAGGGTGGTGGTTTTGCCGCTGCCCGGTGCGCTCATCAAATTCAGCAGAAAGATCTTTTTCTCTTTCAGGCTCTGCCGCAGCTGGGCGGCCTGTTCATCATTGGAAGCAAAAATGCTCTGTTTTACTTCCAGAATTTTCACGTTGTCCATGGGGGCTCCTTACATGTGTTTATCGCAGTATACTCTTGTTAACAGTTTAACATCCGGGTGGCGAAAGCGCAATGTTAAACGGAGATTTTGGTATTCCCGCCAAATTGGGCAAAAAGAAGCAGGCAGAATGACGGAACGCCGCCACACTGCCTGCAGGGAAAGATAAGGGCAATACCGCATAATTCTAAGTGCCGATACGGCGAGCGAGGTGCGGCAGCTGCTAAGCCAAAAGCGCAGATAATACTGGATGTCTTATCGAGCATTTTGGCAACGCAGATGCCGTGCCGCAGCTGCCGGAGCGGTGCTTAAGCCGCAAGGCGGGAATTGTGCGGTATTGCCTAAGGTTTTATAAAAAGCGGGGGGATCAATTCCATGCAAAAGTTGCCATGCCGTAAATATAAATGAACGCAATGGCGGCGGGCACCACAAAGCGGAAGATCGGCTTCATCCAGGGCTGCACTTTTAAGCCTTTGCCGGTGTTGGCCTCCTGAACAAAAGCGTCCCACCCCCAACCGAAAGAGTTGCAGCAGAACAGCGCCAATACCAGTGAACCCAGCGGCAAAATGTTATTGGAAACAATGAAATCCCACAGATCCAGCCAGGCCGTGCCCGCGGCAAACGGCTGGAAATGCAGTACGCTGTAGCCCAGCGCGGTGGTCAGCGCCAACAGAAAGATGCCCACGCCACACAGCAAAGCGCCCTTGGGGCGGCTTAACCCGGTCAGCTCCCGCACCATGGCAAGGATGTTTTCGCACACGCCCAACACGGTGGAAAGTGCGGCAAACACCATGAACAAAAAGAATAGCGTGCCCCACCAGCGGCCCCCGGTCATGTTGTTGAACACGGTAGCCATGGTATCAAACAGCAGGCTGGGCCCGGCGTTCACTTCCAGCCCATAGGTAAAGCAGGCGGGGAACATGATGATGCCGGCCAGCACCGCAACCAAAGTATCCAGCACAATAATGTGGACGGATTCCCCCATCAGGGAGTGTTCTTTTTCAATGTAGCTGCCAAAAATCGCCATGCCGCCCATGCCAACGGAAAGGGTAAAGAACGCCTGGTTCATGGCGCCCACCACAACGCTGCCATCAATCTTTCCAAAATCCGGCACCAGGTAAAATTTCAAGCCTTCTGCCGCGCCCGGCAGGGGCAGGCTGTGCACCGCCAGCACCAGCATCAGCACCAACAGGGCCAGCATCATATATTTGGTAATGCGCTCCAGCCCGCCCTGCAGGTTAAAGCTTAAAATGGCAAATGCTACCACAACGGTCACCAGCAAAAACACCACATTCACCGTGGGGTTCGTAATCATCTGGGTAAATCCGAAATCTGCGTTTTGGCCGGTAAGGAACTTGATGAAATAATAGATGATCCACCCGGTCACCACGGTGTAAAATGCCATCAGGGCAATGTTGCCAATCAGGCTGGCAATGCCGAAAATGCCCCACTTGCAGCCGGGCTTTTCCAACTTCTGGTACATGCGGATAGGGCTGGCCTGCGCTGCACGCCCAACGGAAAATTCCATCGTCATGGCGGGCAGACCCAGCACGACCAGACAAATAATGTACAGCAGCATAAAACTGCCGCCGCCGTTCTGGCCGCACATCCAGGGGAATTTCCACACATTGCCGCAGCCAATGGCGCAGCCGGCTGACAGCATGATGAAGCCAAGCCGGCTTCCGAGCCGTTCACGATTCTTCATAAACTTATATTGTTTTCTCCCATTTTTATTTGTGCTGCCGCGCGGGAAAAGGCAGCGGCCCGCACGGCAGCATAGATAACCGCTACCATATTAAATCCATATTAGCTTACCACACTGCCATGCCAACTGCAAGCGATTTAAAGTTGTAAACCGACAAAATACAAAAACGCGCCCCGCGGCCATCCGTTCTTTGCCCAAAGCCGATGCCGCGCAGGTGCCCATTGTTGCCATGACGGCCAACGCCTTTGCCAAGGATGTGCAGCCGGCCAAAACCGCCGGTATGAACGAGCATGCCGCCAAAGCCGCTGGATAGGAAACGCTTGTGTGAGATTTTGCACCGGCGCGCTGTAAGGACGCCCAGGAAGGCCGAAAAAAAATTCGGCAGAACATACAAACAGCACCTTGCGCTTTTGGATGCAATGTGCTACAATGAATCAGAAACTGAATATAAAACAGCAGGTGCCTTTCATTGTTTGCCGGGCGGCTGAGCCTTCCGGCGCTCTGGAAAGGGTAAAAGGGAAGCGGGTGCAAATCCCGCACGATCTCGTCACTGTGATAAGGGAGCCTGCCGCCAGGGTGCATTTGCACCGGTCACTGAGCATTGCTTGGGAAGGCGGCGGCAGGCGTTGAGCTTTCAGCCAGGAAACCTGCCCGCTGTTGGTACGGGAGCATTGCTCCAGATCACGAGGAATTGGTTGTACCTGAAAAGCTCATGGAAAATCCGGGGGTCTTTTTGCGTTGCCGTTCTGCACACAGAAAGACCCTCGTTTTTTTGTGGCAGTTTTGTCTGCAAAGCTGCTGCGCCTGGGTTTTGTTTCCTGTACCTGTTTTTCAGCAAATGGATTTGCCATAGGAGAAAGGAAGCAAAACACATGAAACACAACAACCTGAAAAAAGCCCGCAGCCGTGCTGACCGCACTGGCTCTGGCCGCCGCCCTGCTGGCTGGCTGTGGTGCGGCATCTGACAGCATGGCTGCCAGCAGTGCCCCCGCCGAAAGCGAGGCTGTAAGCACCGAAGCACCCGCTGAAAGCGCAGACGAGGGAGATGCAGACGAAGTGGCCGCAAAGAAATGTGCAGACCTGATCGATGCCATCTATGTGCAGGAGCGCACCGATGACACCGACGCCCAGTGCGAAGCTGCCAAGCAGGCATGGGACACCCTGACTGATACCCAGAAAGAGCTGGTGGAAGGCGAGAACGCTGACCCCGACTACTTTGGCCGCAATACCGGCGATGCCAACCTGGACGATTCCCGCAATGAGGATGAGATCGGCGAAAACGAACTGCTGGTCGTCAGCTTTGGCACCTCCTTCAACAGCAGCCGCGTGGCAGATATCAAGGGCATCGAGGATGCCCTGCAGGCCGCTTACCCGGATTGGTCCGTCCGCCGCGCTTTCACCGCACAGATCATCATCAACCATGTGCAGGCCCGCGATGGCGAGAAAATCGATAACATGAAGCAGGCTCTGGACCGCGCTGTTGCCAACGGCGTTAAGAACCTGGTTGTTCAGCCTACCCACCTGATGCACGGCGCTGAGTACGACGAAATGTGCGAAGCTGTGAACGAGTACGCGGATAAGTTCGAAAGCGTTGCCATTGCTGAGCCCCTGCTGGGCGAAGTTGGCGCTGACGCTACCGAAATCAACGCTGATAAGGAAGCTGTTGCCACTGCCATCACCACCGAGGCTGTTGCCGCCGCTGGTTATGATGACGCCGCCGCTGCTGCCGCCGATGGCACTGCTTTTTGTGTTCATGGGCCACGGCACTTCCCACACCGCAAAGATCAGCTACAGCCAGATGCAGATCACCATGCAGACCCTGGGCTATGACAATGTGTTCATTGGCACTGTTGAGGGCGAGCCGGAAGACACCGCCTGCGAGGCTGTGATCGAAAAGATCAAGGAAGCCGGTTACACCAAGGTTGTCCTGCGCCCCCTGATGGTCGTTGCAGGTGACCATGCCAACAACGATATGGCTGGCGACGATGAAGATTCCTGGTTGAGCCAGTTCAAGGCTGCGGACTGCTTTGACAGCGTGGATACCCAGATTGCCGGTCTGGGCGAAATTGCTGATGTGCAGCAGATCTACATTGACCATACCAAGGCCGCTATTGATTCCCCTGAATGGCTGATTTATGATGCATACTGCCCGGAAGGATCAACGTCTTTTCGGGCAGCTTTTGTTTTGTGCGGACCGGGGAAACGCTGTGCGCCAAAATGGGGCTGCGCTGCGGCTGTGCCGCGTCCCCACGCTTTTCTTTGAATCTTTAGCCTCTCTCGCCAAACCATGCAGTGCCCCCGCCAACCTAAGGCAACACCGCACAATTCCCGCCTTGCGGCTTAAGCACCGCTCCGGCAGCTGCGGCACGGCATCTGCCGCACCTCGCCCGCCGTATCGGCACTTAGAATTATGCGGTATTGCCTTTACTCTATCATTTCAATTTTTTACAATGCGAGGTAACACCCAATGAAACAAAATCGTGTAATTTCCGGCGCTGTGGCCGCCCTGGTGCTGGCCGCTCTGCTGGCTGGCTGCGGCTCCACCGCAACCGGCGCTTCTTCCGCTGACTCCACCCCCGCTGCCACCGAGGCTGCCGGCAGTGAAGCCACCGCCCCCACCGCAGAACCCCAGACCGAAGCTGCTCTGCCGGACGGCGTGTATACCGCCGAATTTGAAACCGACAGCAGTATGGTGCACGCCAACGAAGCCTGCGATGGCAAGGGCACCCTGACTGTCGCCGATGGCAAAATGACCTTCCATGTCAGCCTGGCATCGAAAAAGATCGTCAACCTGTACCTGGGCACTGCCGAGGACGCCCCCAGCCACGAGAGCGACTGGCTGCAGCCCACCACCGATACTGTGACCTATTCCGACGGCACCAGCGATGAAGTGTACGGCTATGATATTCCGCTGGACGCTGTGGATACCGACTTCCAGCTGGCCATTTTGGGCACCAAGGGCACCTGGTACGACCATACCGTCAGCGTGCGCAATGCCGAGCCTAAGACCGAAGATGCCGCTGCCGAAACCGCCGCTGTGCCTGCTGATGGCAGCTACACCTGCGCTGTCACACTGGAGGGCGGTTCCGGCCGCGCCACGGTGGAAAGCCCTGCCGCCCTGACGGTTGCCGATGGCACCATGACCGCCGTGATTGTGTGGAGCAGCCCCAACTATGACTATATGCTGATTGATGGAGAAAAGTACCTGCCCACCAACACCGAAGGCAATTCCACCTTTGAAATCCCCGTTGCTGCGCTGGATACCGCCCTTGCCGTTACCGCCGATACCGTTGCCATGAGCAAGCACCCCGCACGAGATCGATTATACCCTGACCTTTGACAGCGCCACGCTGACCTCCGCAGAATAATGCAGACGAAACGTTTTGGGCTTTGTGCGGCACTTTCTGCCGCAGCGCTTTTTGCTGTTGGCCGGCTGCGCGGGCAGCGGCAGCACGGCTGCCCCCACCCTCTACCGTGGAAAGCAGCTACCCGCTGCAATACGCCAAACAGTTTACCGTGGATGAATGCACCGGCGGGTACGAGCTGATCACCATTGCGGACAGCCAATATCTGGTGGTGCCGCAGGGCGCTGCCGTTCCGGAGGATCTGCCCCAGGGCACCACCGTGCTGCAACAGCCCATTGAGAATATCTACCTGGTTTCCACCTCCGCTATGGACCCCATCATCAGCCTGGGCGCGCTGGACAGCATTGCACTTTCCGGCACCAAGGCGGATGGCTGGTACCTGCCCGAAGCCAAAGCCGCCATGCAGGCGGGGCAGGTTGCCTACGCGGGCAAGTACAGCGCCCCGGACTATGAAACCATTCTGGCTTCCGGCTGTGGACTTGCCATTGAAAACACCATGATCTACCACACGCCGGAGGTCAAAGAGCAGCTGGAAAAGTTCGGCATCCCCGTTTTGGTGGAGCGTTCCAGCTATGAAACCGACCCTCTGGCCCGCATGGAATGGGTCAAGCTGTACGGCATTCTGCTGGGCAAACAGCAGGAGGCGGAACAGCTGTTTGATACCCAGGTACAGCGCGTTGCCCCGCTGGAAAGCCAGCAGCCCACCGGCAAAACGGTGGCGTTTTTCTCCATCACTTCCAACAACCTTGTCACGGTGCGCAAAGGCAGCGACTATGTGGCCCGCATGATCGAGATGGCGGGCGGCAGCTATGTGTTTGCTGATTTAACGGACAGCGGCAACAACCTGGCCACCATCAATCTTTCGCTGGAAGATTTTTACGCCGGTGCCAAGGATGCCGATGTGCTGCTCTACAACAGCACCATTGAGGGCAGCATTGCCAGCACCGAACAGCTGGTGGAAAAATGCCCGCTGCTGGCGCAGTTCAAGGCCGTGCAGAACGGCAATGTGTGGTGTACCGCGCAGAGCCTGTTCCAGCAAAGCATGGAGCTTCCGGATTTGATTCTGGATATGAACCGCGTGTTTACCGAGGGCACCCCCCGCGGACAGTGAACTGACATTTTTAACGCATGTAAAATAATTTTATTGCAGAAAGGCAGCGCCATGCACACCAAGCGCCTGACAATTACATATGTAGCCCTTGCGGCGGCGCTGCTGGGGCTGTTTGCGCTCAACCTGTTCTGGGGCAGTGTGGCAATTTCGCCGCGCGCGGCGTGGTGCAGGCGCTGCTGGGCCGCGGGCAGGATGAACTGGCCGCCAATATCCTATTGCAGCTGCGCCTGCCGCGCGCCGTTATGGTGGTGCTGCTGGGGGCGGCGCTCTCGGTAGCGGGCTACCTGCTGCAAACCTTTTTTGCCAACCCCATTGCGGGGCCGTTTGTCATGGGCATTTCCAGTGGGGCCAAGCTGGTGGTTGCGCTGACGATGGTGGTATTTTTTGAACCACGGCCTGCTGACCAACTCGCTCACCCTGATTCTGGCCGCCTTTGCTGGATCCATGGCTGCCATGGCCTTTGTGCTTAGCGTGGCGCGCCGGGTACACCGCATGAGTATTCTGGTCATCTGCGGCGTGATGATCGGCTACATCTGCTCCGCCGTCACCGATATTGTGGTGGCCTTTGCACAGGATTCCAACATCGTCAACCTGCACAACTGGTCCATGGGCAGCTTTTCCGGCATGACCTGGGGCAATGTGGCCGCCGCTGCGCTGGTGGTGCTGCCCTGTTTGGCCGCGGCCTTTTTGCTGGCCAAGCCGATGGCCGCCTACCAGATGGGGGAGCAGTATGCCCAAAGCGTGGGTGTGGCTGTGCGGCCGTTCTGCGTGGCGCTGGTGCTGCTTTCCAGTTTGCTGGCCGCCTGCGTCACGGCCTTTGCGGGGCCCATCTCCTTTGTGGGCATTGCGGTGCCGCACCTGGTCAAGCAGGCGTTGGGAAGCGCCAAGCCGCTGCATGTGCTGCCGGGCTGTGCGCTGGGTGGGGCGGCGTTCTGCCTGCTGTGTGATCTGATCGCCCGCAGCCTGTTTGCCCCCACCGAGCTTTCCATCAGCTCCGTCACAGCGGTATTTGGTGCGCCGGTAGTCATCTGGCTGTTGGTGCGCCGCCAAAGCGGGGAGGGCCGGGCATGAGCGAAGCATTTTACTGCCAAACGCAGGATCTTGCCATCGGGTACGGCAAAACGCCGCTATTACAAAACATTGGCATTGGCGTGCAGCGCGGGCAGATCTTAGCGTTGATTGGCCCCAACGGCGCGGGCAAATCCACGCTGCTCAAAACGCTGGCCGGGCAGCTGGCGGCGCAAAGCGGCGCTGTGCTGCTGCAGGGCCAAAACCTGACAACCTACACCCCCAATGCCCGCGCGCGCAAAATGGCCCTGATGCTGCCCCACACCCGCCACACCGAGCTGACCACCTGTTTTGATGTGGCCGCTGCCGGGCGCTACCCCTACACCGGGCGGCTGGGCATCCTGTCCGAGCAGGACAAACAGCAGGTGCGGGATGCCCTGCATCTGGTGCAGGCGGATGAGCTGGCCGACCGGGACTTTACCAAAATCAGTGATGGCCAGCGCCAGCGCGTTCTGCTGGCCCGCGCCGTCTGCCAGCAGCCGGAAATTATCCTGCTGGACGAACCAACGTCATTTTTGGACATCAAAGGCAAAATTGAGCTGCTGACCATCCTGCGCCAGCTGGCACAGGAAAAGCAGGTGGCCGTCATTGTCAGCCTGCACGAGCTGGAGCTGGCGCAAAAAATTGCGGATACCGTGGTGTGCGTATCGCCGCAGGGCGTTTCCGGCGTGATGACACCGAAAGACGCGTTTGCCGCAGAGAACATCCGCACGCTGTACCGCCTGACCAAAGAGCAGTATGAAGCACTGTACGGCCCCCAGCCGGAGCGTGAACCCGAACGGAGACCCGCCAAACAGGAGCCGCCCAGGTTTGAACATTACATCCGCAGCGGGCAAAAGCTACTGCGCTGCGGATACACCACCGGCACCTGCGCCGCCCTTGGCGCTGCCGGGGGCCGCCCGCCTGCCTGCTGACCGGTAAAGCGCCGGAATCCGTCGGCCTGCGCACTCCAAAAGGCATTGTGGTGGAAGTTGCGCCCATCTACTGCCGCAAAACAGCCGCCGGTGCCCAGTGCGCCATCCGCAAGGACGGCGGGGACGATGTGGACGTTACCACCGGTCTGCCGGTCATAGCCGACATCACCCTGCTGCCGGATGCCCCCGGCCAGGTCACGATTGACGGCGGCCCCGGTGTGGGCCGTGTGACGAAGCCCGGCCTGGACCAGCCGGTGGGGCAGGCGGCCATCAACCATGTGCCGCGCCGGATGATCACCGATGCCCTGCATGCGGAGGCCGAAGCAGCCGGGTATGACGGCGGCTTTGACGTAATGATCTCGATCGAGGGGGGCGAGGAAGCCGCCAAACGCACCTTTAACCCGCACATCGGGGTGGAGGGCGGGCTTTCCGTCCTGGGCACCAGCGGCATTGTGGAGCCCATGAGCCAGCAGGCCATCCTGGATACCGTGCAGCTGGAGATCCACCAGGCCGCCCTGCGGGAGCAAAGCCTCAAGCGGCTGATCCTGGCCCCCGGCAACTATGGGCTGGACTACCTGGCCCAAAACCTGCCGGAATACAGCAGCATCCCGGTGGTCAAGTGCTCCAACTTTATGGGGGATGCGCTGGATATGGCCGCTGCGGAGCAGTTTGCAGAGGTATTGCTGGTGGGGCACATCGGCAAGCTGGTCAAGCTGGCGGGCGGCATTATGAACACCCATTCCCGCATGGCGGATTGCCGCACCGAACTGTTCTGCACCCATGCGGCGCTCTGCGGGGCCAGCCAGGCCACCTGCCGCGCCCTGATGGACGCCGCCACAACGGACGCTTGCCTGGACATTCTGGATGCCGAAAATCTGCGGGAGCCGGTGCTCGAAAGCCTATTGCAGGCCATCCAGCTGCATCTGGACCGCCGCGCGGCGGGGGCGTTCCGGGTGGGGGCTGTACTGTTTTCCAACCAGGCCGGGCCGCTGGGCCAGACTGAGACCGCTGCCCAGCTGCTGCAAAGCTGGCAGAAAAAGGAGCAATGAGGTATGGTACATTTTGTGGGCGCAGGCCCCGGCGCACCGGATCTGATCACCCGGCGCGGTGCGGCGCTGCTGCAAACGGCGGACTGTATTATTTATGCGGGCAGCCTGGTCAATCCGGCGTTGCTGGGGCTGGCCAAAGCCGGCTGCGCCATTTATAACAGTGCTGAAATGACATTGGAACAGGTGCTTGCCGTGATGCGCCAAATGGAAGCCGAACACAAAACCACTGTGCGGCTGCACACCGGGGACCCCTGTTTGTACGGGGCCATCCGGGAGCAGATGGACGCGCTGGACGCCGACGGCATTGCTTACGATGATACGCCCGGTGTTTCCAGCTTTTGCGGTGCCGCCGCCGCGCTGAACGCCGAGTACACGCTGCCCGCCGTCAGCCAGACGGTCATCATTACCCGCATGGAGGGCCGCACCCCCGTGCCGGAAAAGGAAAAGCTCGCCAGCCTGGCCAGCCACGGCGCTACCATGGTGATTTTTCTCTCCATCGGCTTAATTGATAAAGTGCAGGAAGCACTGCTGCAGGGGGCATACACCGCAAAAGCACCCCCGCCGCCGTGGTGTACAAGGCCACCTGGCCGGAGCAGAAAACCGTGCGCTGCACCGTTGGCACCCTGGCCCAAAGCACCAAGCAGGCGGGCATTACCAAAACGGCCTTGATCGTGGTGGGGGATTTCCTTGGCCGCTGCTATGCCCGCAGCAAACTGTACGACCCCGCCTTTACCACCGAATACCGCGAGGGGACCAAACCGTGAACTGTGCGTATCTTGCCTTTACGGCCAAGGGGCTGGCGTTGGCGCAGCAGCTGGCCCAAACCTGCCCCGGCTCCGTCAGCCGCTGCGGGCTGGGCGGGGTGACGCTGGCCGGGTGGACGGCCCAGCAGCTTGCCGCGGCGGATGCCCTGGTGTTTGTGGGGGCGGCGGGCATTGCGGTGCGGGCCATTGCGCCCCACTGCCAAAGCAAGGCCACCGACCCCGCCGTTGTGGTGCTGGATGAATGCGGCCGCTTTGCGGTGCCGCTGCTCTCCGGCCATCTGGGCGGCGCAAATGACCTGGCCCGCCGGCTGGCTGCCGCCTGTGGTGCGGTGCCGGTGATCACCACGGCGACCGATGCCAACGGCCTGTTTGCCGTGGATGAGTGGGCCAAAAAACAAAACTGCGCTGTGTGGGAAACCCCGCGCATTAAATTCGTCAGCGGGGCACTGCTGGCCGGCAAAACGGTGCGGTATGCTTCCCCCTGGGCCATTGCGGGCACCCCGCCCGCCGGTGTGGCGGAAGCCGAAGAACCGTCTGGCGCTGATTTTGCCCTGACAATGACCCCGCAGGGGAACGCTTTGCATCTGATCCCCCGCATTGGCGTGCTGGGCGTTGGCTGCAAGCGCGGTACCACCGCCGCCCAGCTGGAAGCCGCGTTTGCGGCGTTCTGCGCCGATACAAATTTGGCCCCCGTTGGCATTACCGCCGCCGCCAGCATTGATCTGAAACAGAACGAGCCCGGCCTGCTGGAGTTCTGCCGCAGCCACGGCTGGCCGGTCAGCTTTTATTCCGCCGCCCAGCTGCGCGCTGTGCCCGGAACTTTCAGCGCCTCCCGCTTTGTGCAGGGAGTGACGGGTGTGGATAACGTCTGCGAGCGCGCCGCCGTGCTGGCTTCCGGCGGCACGCTGCTGCTGCCCAAATATGCGCATACCGGCGTGACCTTTGCCGCTGCCGTGCGCCCCTTTGCCCCGGATTGGAGATGGAAAACCGATGAAGCGTAACCTTGTATCCGTTGTGGGCCTTGGCCCTGGCGATGCCCAGTTTTTGACCGCGCAGGCCCGCCATGCGTTGCAAGAGGCTGATGTGCTGTGCGGTTACACCGTTTACATCGACCTTGTGCGCCCCCTGTACCCGGAAAAAGAAACCTATGCCACCGGTATGACCAGAGAAATTGACCGCTGCCGCTGGGCGCTGCAAACGGCCCAGACCGGCAAAACGGTGGCGCTTGTCTGCTCCGGCGACGCCGGGGTGTACGGCATGGCCAGCCCGCTGCTGGAGCTGGCGGCGGAATACCCCGATGTGGAAGTGGAGGTCGTTCCCGGCCTGACCGCCGCATTAAGCGGTGCCGCCGTGCTGGGCGCACCGCTGGCCCATGATTTCTGCGTGATCTCCCTTTCGGACCGGCTGACTCCGTGGGAGATGATCGAAAAGCGGCTGGCCTGCGCCGCCATGGGGGATTTCTGCGTGGCGCTGTACAATCCCTCCTCCAAAGGGCGGCCGGATTACCTGCAAAAGGCGGTTCACATCCTGTTGCAAAACGGCAAGGGGGCGGGTACCCTTTGCGGCGTGGTGCGCAGCATTGGCCGCACCGGCCAGCAGAGCAGCCAGATGACACTGGCCGAGCTGGAACACACCACCGTGGATATGTTCACCACGGTGTTCATCGGCAACAGCGCCACCCACCAGGTCAGCGGGTGGATGGTAACGCCGCGGGGGTACCACGGGGTATGAGGATCGTTGTGTTCAGCGGCACTACCGAAGGGCGGGATTTCTCCCGCGCCGCTGCCGCGTTGGGCATTGCCGTTACCGTCAGCGTAGCAACCGACCTGGGGGCCGAGGAACAGGGCCAGGCCCCCGGCATTACCGTACATTCCGGCCGCCTGCTGCCCGGCGCCATGGCGGAGCTTTTGCAGGGCGCAGCCCTTTGTGTGGATGCCACCCACCCTTACGCGGTGGAAGCCACCAAAAAACATCCGCGCCGCCGCCAACGCAGCCGGGGTAGAGTACCACCGCCTGTTGCGTGCCGCCAGCACCTTGCCCGCGGGCAGTGTGGTGCTGGGCAGTGCCGCCCAGGCCGCGCAGTATTTAGCCGCAACGCAGGGCAATGTTCTGCTCACCACCGGCGCCAAGGAGCTTGCGGCCTTTGCCGGGCTGGATGCTGCCCGCCTGTACCCGCGGGTGCTGCCCACCGTGGCGGGCATTACGGCGTGCGAGGGCGCGGGCATCCCGCACCGCAACATCATTGCCATGCAGGGGCCCTTTACGCTGGAACTGAACCTTGCACTGATGCAGCAGTTCCACATCCGTTACCTTGTCACCAAGGACGGCGGCAGCGCGGGCGGCTTTGCCGAAAAAGCCCAGGCTGCCGCCCAAAGCGGGGCTGCGCTGGTTGTACTGCGCCGCCCGGAGGAATGCGGCGAAACCGCCGAAGAAATTTTGCAACGATGCAGGGAGCTGTTATGAAGATTACATTGGTTGGCATGGGCAGCGGGCTGCCCGGCAGTTTGACTTTGCCCAGGGCTTGCAGGCCCTGCAAACGGCAGGGCTGATTCTGGGGGCAAAGCGGCTGCTGCAAAACCTGCCGGATGGCTGTACCCCCAACCGCAAGCCAATTTACCTGCCGGATGAAGTGCTGGCCTGCCTGCAAGCGGAGCCCTGCCAGACCGCCGCGCTGGTTTACAGCGGGGATACCGGTTTTTATTCCGGTGCTGCGGCGCTGGTGCCCAAACTGCGGGCACAGGGGGCGGAAGTAACGGTGCTGCCGGGGATTTCCAGCGTACAGCTGTTGGCCGCGGCGCTGGGCAGGCCGTGGCAGAACTGGCACCTTGTCAGCGTCCACGGATGTGCCTGCGCCCCTGCGGCAGAGTGCCGGAGCGACCGCCCGACCTTTTTTTTGACGGGCGGGCGCAATACCAGCCCCGCCGCGCTGTGTGAGATTCTAGCCGCCGCAGGCTTTGGCGCGGTGCAGGCCACGGTTGGTGAGAACCTTGGCACCCCGCAGCAAAAGGTCATCACCGATACGGTGCAAACGCTGGCGGGCGGCAGCTTTGCGCCGCTCAGCGTGCTGCTGGTGGAGCCCTGCCCCAAACCGCAGCCCCGCGTGCCCGGCCTGCCGGATGAAGCCTTCATCCGCGGCAAAACGCCGATGACCAAGCAGGAGGTGCGCGCCGCCGCGCTGGCCAAGCTGGCCGTTGCCCCCACTGATACCCTGTGGGATGTCGGTGCCGGAACGGGCAGCGTGAGCGTGGAAATGGCGCTGGCCGCCCCCATGGGTCAGGTGTACGCGGTGGAATGTGATGCCGATGCCTGCGCGCTGGTTCGCCAGAACCAGGCCAAATTTGCCGCCAGTAACTTAACGTTGATCGCGGGCAAAGCCCCTGAAGCGCTGCAAAATCTACCCGCGCCGGATGCTGTTTTCATCGGCGGCAGCAAGGGCAATATGCAGGCCATTGTGGATGCCGCCCTGGCCGCCAACCCGCAGACCCGGCTTTGTATCGCCGCCATTGCGCTGGAAACCTTGCAGCAGAGTATTGCCGCCCTGGCCGCCCACGGGCTGGCCGCACAGGTGACCCAGATTGCCGTAAGCCGCAGCAAGGCGGCAGGCAGCCTGCACCTGATGATGGCCAACAACCCGGTATTTTTGATCGTGAGGGAATGAGAATGCTGCAGCTGCTTTTGGCCGCGCCCAGTTCCGGCAGCGGAAAGACCACCGCCGCCTGCGCCCTGCTTTCCGCCCTGAAAGCCCGCGGGCTGGAGCCCTGCGCGTTCAAGTGCGGGCCCGATTATATCGACCCCATGTTTCACCGTGCCGTGCTGGGGGTGCCCAGCCACAATCTGGACCTGTTTCTTTCCACCCCGCAGACCGTGCGGCGGCTGTACACCAGCGGCGCGGCGGGCCATGGCAGCGCGGTGTGTGAGGGTGCCATGGGCTATTATGACGGCCTTGGCGGCGTGAGCGCTGCCGCCAGCGCCTGGCACACCGCCGATGTGCTGGACTTGCCGGTGCTGCTGGTGGTGCGCCCCAAGGGGGCCAGTTTAACGCTGGCCGCCCAGCTGCAAGGCTTAAAAGCGTTCCGCACGCCGCACCACATTGCGGGCGTTCTGCTGAACGACTGCACCGAGATGCTGTACAAGCTGCTGGCCCCCATGCTGGAACGGGAAACCGGCCTGCCGGCGGTGGGCTTTCTGCCCCCCATGCCGGATGCCGCCATCGAAAGCCGCCACCTGGGGCTGAAAACCGCGGGCGAAATTGCTGATTTGCAGCAAAAAATTCGGATTTTGACCGCCGCCGCACAAAAAAATATCGACTGGCCGCGGCTGCTGGCCCTGTTTGACCGCCCGGCCCCAATGGCCCCTGCGGTTCAGGCCGCAGCCCCCACCGTGCGCATTGCCGTGGCACAGGATGAAGCGTTCTGCTTTACCTATGCCGAAACGCTGGAAAGCCTGCAGGCCGCAGGCGCAGAGCTTTGCTATTTCAGCCCGCTGCGGGATGCCGCGCTGCCGCAACATATCGGCGGGCTGTACCTGCCGGGCGGCTACCCGGAGCTGTACGCCGCCCAGCTGGCGGCCAACACCGCCATGCGCTGCGCCATAAACACCGCCGTGCAGCGCGGCCTGCCCACCGTGGCGGAATGCGGCGGCTTTTTGTACCTGGGCCAAACGCTGGAAGATGACGCCGGAACCGCCCACCCCATGGCGGGTGTGCTGCCGGGGCAGGGGTTCCGCGTGGGGCGGCTGGTGCGCTTTGGCTATGCCGCGCTCACCCCGCAGGCGGACAGCATGCTCTTCCGCGCAGGGGAGCCGGTGCCCGTGCATGAGTTCCACCATTGGGATTCCACCTGCAACGGCACCGCTTTTGCCGCCCAAAAAGCCAATGGCCGCCATTGGGACTGCGGCTTTGCCAACGGGCATCTGTATGCGGGGTTCCCGCATCTATACTGGGCGGGCACCCCGCTGCCGCAGCGCTTTGTAACGGCTGCGGCGCAGTATGCCCAAACAAAAACAGGGAGAACGGTATGACGGAACCTGAACTGAACACACGGCTGCAAACCATCACCCCGCCCGATGAAGCTGCCCGCGCCGCGGCGCACGCCCACTGGGCCGCGCTGGCCAAACCGCTGGGCGGGCTGGGCAGCCTGGAAACCATGCTGGAGGACGCCGCCGCCCTGACCGGCACCCCGGAGCTGGATTTTGCCCGCCGCGCCGTGCTGGTGCTGTGCGCCGATAACGGCGTGGTGGCCCAGGGCGTGAGCCAAACCGACGCCAGCGTGACCCGCGCGGTACTGGAAAACCTTGTCGCCCGCCGTACCAGCGTTTGCCGCATGGCAGCGGCCGCCCATTGCAGCGTTGTGCCGGTGGATATGGGCATTGCCGGTGCCCCGGTGCCCGGCGTGCAGGACTGCCGCATTGCCCCCGGCACCAAAGATTTTACCTGCGGCCCGGCCATGACCCGCGCCCAGGCCGTGCAGGCCATCGGCTGCGGCATTGCGCTGGTGCGCGGACAAAAGCAGCAGGGAGTTCAACTGTTAGCAACGGGGGAGATGGGCATTGGCAACACCACAACCTCCAGCGCCGTGGCAAGCGTGCTGCTGGGTGCTCCCGTGCAGAGCATGACCGGACGCGGGGCCGGGCTTTCGGATGCAGGGCTTGCCCGCAAGATTGATGCGATCCGGCGCGGCATTGCCCACAACCAGCCCAATCCCGCTGACCCGCTGGATGTGCTGGCCAAGCTGGGCGGGTTTGATATTGCCGGGCTGTGCGGCGTGTTTTTGGGCGGCGCACTGGAGGGTGTGCCCGTTCTGATGGATGGCTTTATCAGCAGCGTGGCGGCTCTGTGCGCGGTGCGGCTCTGCCCCGCGGCGGCCAAGGCGGTGTTTGCCAGCCATGTTTCGGCGGAGCCTGCCGCCCATATGGTGCTGGATGCTTTGGGCAAAGCGCCGCTCATCACCGCCAACCTGCATCTGGGCGAGGGCACCGGCGCGGTGGCTTCCATCCCGCTGTGGGATATGGCTCTGGCCGTCTACCGCGGCTGCTATTCCTTTGCGGAGGGCGGCATTGCGCCGTACACCCCACAATGCTGACGCTGGTTATCGGCGGCGCAGCCAGCGGCAAAAGCGCCTATGCGGAGCACCTTGCCGTGCAGAGCGGCGGCCCGCGCTATTACCTTGCCACCATGCAGGTGTGGGACGCCGAGTGCGCCGCGCGGGTGGCCAAACACCGCGCCATGCGGGCGCAAAAACAGTTTGCTACCGTGGAATGCCCCCAAAACCTGCATCTTGTCCGCCTGCCGCAGCAGGGCACCGCCCTGCTGGAAGATTTGGGCAACCTGGCCGCCAATGAGCTGTACCGCCCCGACGGCAGCTGCCTGCCGCCCAAGCAGGCGGCGGAAAAAATGCTGGCGGGGATCGAGGCAATCGCCGCACAATGCAACCATCTTATCATCGTCAGCAACGAGGTATTCAGCGGTGGGGCGGACTATGCCGGGGAGACAGACCTTTATTTGCAGGCCCTTGCCATGGTCAACAATGCCGTTGCCGCCAAAGCCGACGCCGTCTGCCGCGTGGTGTGCGGCCTGCCGGTGTACTACAAAGGAGGGGAACGCCCATGACAGTTTTGCAGACGATCGCCGTGGCATTTGCCATGTTCTCGGCTGTGCCGGTGCCGCAGTTTGACTGGAACGAGAAAAACATGCGGTATTCGCTCTGTGCCTTCCCGCTGGTGGGGGTGCTGTGCGGCGTGCTGTGGTGCGTGTGCGCCAGCCTGCCGCTGCCCGCCATGGTGCGCGCGGCGGGCTTTTGCCTGATCCCTGTCTGGGTCACGGGCGGCATCCATCTGGATGGTTACGCCGATACCTGCGATGCCCTTTGCAGCTATGGCGATACCCAGAAAAAGCTCGATATTCTCAAGGACCCGCACTGCGGCGCGTTCGCCGTGATCCGGCTGTGCAGCTACTTTGTGGCCTACTTTGCGCTGTGCTGCTGCGTGCAGTTTACCCCGCAGGTGGGGGCTGTCTGGCTGCTGGCGCTGGTGCTGGAGCGTGCCTGCTCCGGTTACGCAGTGGCGGCGTTCCCCCTGGCCAAAAATACCGGCCTTGCGCACAATGCTTTGCCACGGCGGCGGACCGCATCACGGTGCGCCGGGTGCTGGGATGCCTTGGCATTGTGCTGGCAGTGGCACTTTTTGCCCTGGGCGGCGGCGTGCTGGTGCTGGCGGCAGGGGTTGCCCTGTGGCGCTACCACCGTGTGGCGGTCAAGCAGTTTGGCGGTATTACCGGGGACCTGGCCGGGTGGTTTTTGCAAAAAGCGGAACTGTATATGCTGGCGGCCCTTGTGTTTTGCCAGTGGAAGGGATTTTTGTAACATGCTGTTTATTACCGGCCCGCTGTACAGCGGCAAACGTACCTTTGCCAAACCCTTTGGCGGGCGGCAGATTTACGAGGTGCAGACCCTTGCCGCCAATGCCGAAAGCCTGCCCGCCCTTGCGGACGAGCTTGCCCAATATGACGTAGTAACCGCCACCGAGGTTGGCGGCGGCGTGGTGCCCATTGACCCCGTCCAGCGCGCCGCGCGGGAAGCCGCCGGCCGCCTTGCCTGCCTGCTGGCTGAGCGGGCCGACTGTGTGGTGCAGATGTTCTGCGGCCTGCCCACCGTGCTGAAAGGGGAGCTGTCGCCATGCTGATCTACCTGCTGCGCCACGGCTTAACGCAGGATAATCAGGAAAAGCGTTACCAGGGCAGGCGGGATGTACCGCTGTGCCCCCAGGGCCTTGCCCAGCTGCGCCGGGCGGATTTTGCCCCCAAAACGGTCATGATTACTTCCTTGCAGCGCACCCGGCAGACGGCGGAAGTGCTTTTCCCCGATGCGGAGCTGGTTGTGGCAGACGGGCTGAAAGAGATGGACTTTGGCGTGTTTGAGGGCCGCAATTACCGGGAGATGGAGCACGACCCCCAGTACCGCGCCTGGGTGGAAACCGGCTGCGAAGGCCGCTGCCCGGGCGGGGAAAGCAAGGCGGAATTCTGCCAGCGTGTCTGCACAGCATTTGCCGCGCTGGTGGATGCCGCTTTGGCGGCGGGGGAACCGCAGCTGGTGATCGTTGCCCACGGCGGCACCCAGATGGCGGCGCTGGAACGGTTCGCCGTGCCCCATAAAAACTATTATTCCTGGTGTGCTCCCGCGGCGGGCGGCTTTGTGCTGGATGCCGCCGATTGGATACACCAGAAAACCCTGCGCGTGGTCAAAACCGTGCAGTATACAAAGGAGTTACCATGCTGATTTGCTGGGCCGTTTTGGGTGGCTTTGTGCTGGATGCCATTTTTGGCGACCCGGCTTGGCTGCCGCATCCCGTTGTGCTGATGGGCAAAGCCATCACCGCGCTGGAAAAACGCCTGCGCGCACAATTTCCCCAAACGCCGCAGGGGGAGCTTTGCGGCGGGGCGGTGCTGGCCGCCGTTTTGCCGGTGGGCACGTTCCTCATCACAGCGCTGGTGTGCAGGCTGGCGGCGGCGCTGCACCCGCTGGCGGGGCTTGCCGTGCAGATGTTCTGGTGCGCCCAGGCATTGGCCGCTAAGGGTCTTGCGCAGGAAAGCCGCAATGTGTACAAAGAACTGCAAAAGCAGGACCTGCCCGCCGCCCGCAAGGCCGTGGCCCGCATTGTGGGGCGCGATACCCAAAACCTGACGGCGGAGGGCGTGACCAAAGCCGCTGTGGAAACCGTGGCCGAAAACGCCAGCGATGGCGTGATTGCCCCGCTATTGTACATGCTGCTGGGCGGCGCGCCGCTGGCGCTGACCTATAAGGCCATCAACACGATGGACAGCATGCTGGGCTACAAAAACCAGAAATACCTGTATTTTGGCCGTGCCGCCGCCAGGTTGGACGACGTGGCCAACTATCTGCCCAGCCGCCTGGCCGGGCTGCTGTGGGTGGCCGCTGCCGCCCTGACCGGCAGCAGTGCCCGCGGCGCGTGGAAGATCTGGCGGCGGGACCGCCGCAACCATGCCAGCCCCAACAGCGCCCAGACCGAAAGTGCCTGCGCCGGTGCCCTGGGCGTGCAGCTGGCAGGCCCCGCCTACTATTTTGGCGAGTATTATGATAAACCCACCATTGGGGATGCGCTGCGCCCCGTGGAACCAAAGGACATTTTGCGGGCCGACCGCATGATGTATGCCGAAAGCCTGCTGGCTTTGGCGTTGGGCATTGCCCTGCGCCTGCTGGTGCTGGCGATGTAACAACGAAAAGGGGAGAACGGAATGGAACTGGTACATGGCGGTGATTGGGCGGGCTACCGCGCCCGCTTTGGGCATGATGCGCTGGATTTTTCGGCCAATGTCAGCCCGCTGGGCCTGCCCCAGGGCGTGGCGGATGCCATCGTTGCGGCACTGCCCACTGCGGACCGCTATCCGGACCCCCTTTGCCGAGAGCTGTGCACGGCACTCAGCCGGGCGGAACAGCTGCCGGAACCGTGGATTTTGTGCGGCAACGGGGCGGCGGATCTGATCTACCGGCTGGTGTGGGCGCTCAAGCCCCGCCGCGCCCTGCTGCCCGCCCCCACCTTTGCCGAGTATGCCGCCGCACTGGAAAGCGTTGGCTGCGAAGTAAAGCGGAAAACCCTGCATGAGGCCGATGATTTTGCCGTAACCGAAGCCTTTGTGCAGGCAGTGAACCAAAGCATTGACCTGGTGTTTTTGTGCCAGCCCAACAACCCCACCGGGCAAATTACCCCGCCGGAGCTGGTGCAGCGCCTGGTGCGCCGCTGTGCGGACTGCGGGGCCGTGCTGGTGGTGGATGAGTGCTTTCTGGACTTTTTGCAGCAGCGGGATGCCCTGACGGCCAAACCGCTTTTGCAAGCCGCGCCCAACCTTGTTATTTTGAAAGCGTTCACCAAACTGTACGCCATGGCCGGGGTGCGGCTGGGGTATGCCTTGTGCGCCAACACGGCGCTGCTGGCCAAAATGCAGGCCGCGGGTCAGCCGTGGGGGGTATCCAGCCTGGCGCAGGCTGCGGGCGCTGCCGCTTTGCGGGAAACCGCCTATGCCGATGCCGTCCGCGCCCTGATTGCCGACCAGCGCCCCAGACTGGCGGCCGGGCTGCGGGCACTGGGGCTGCAGGTGATCGAGGGCAGCGCCAACTACCTGTTGTTCCGTGCGCCGGAAACGCTGGGTGCGGCCTTGCAGCAGCGGGGCGTCTGCCTGCGCAGCTGCGGCAATTACCCGGGGCTGAGTGCCGGCTGGTACCGCACCGCCGTGCGCACCGCGCCGGAAAACGAACAGCTGCTGCAGACCATGCGGGAGGTACTGAAATGAGCAAAGCAAAATGTATTATGGTGCAGGGCACCATGAGCGGCGCGGGCAAAAGCCTGCTGTGCGCGGCGCTCTGCCGCATTTTTGCCCAGGATGGCTGGCGGGTGGCCCCGTTCAAAAGCCAGAACATGGCGCTGAACAGCTTTGTGACCCGTGACGGGCTGGAAATGGGCCGCGCCCAGGTGGTGCAGGCCCAGGCAGCCGGGGTGGAACCGGATGTGCGGATGAACCCCATTCTGCTCAAGCCCAGCAGCGATATTGGCAGCCAGGTGATCGTCAACGGGGAAGTGCGCGGCCAGATGCCGGCGGCGGAGTATTTCCGCCGCAAAAAACAGCTCATCCCCGATATTCTGGCGGCTTACAACAGCCTAGCGGAAGATTTTGATATTATCGTCATCGAGGGCGCGGGCAGCCCGGCAGAGATCAACCTGAAAGCCGATGACATCGTGAACATGGGGCTGGCCAAGCTGGTGGATGCCCCTGTGCTGCTGGTGGGTGATATTGACCGCGGCGGCGTGTTTGCCCAGCTGTTTGGCACGGTGGAACTGCTGGAGCCGGACGAACGGGCGCGCATCAAAGGGCTTATCATCAACAAGTTCCGCGGCGATGTTGGGGATTCTGCGCCCCGGCCTTGCCATGCTGGAAGAGAAAACCCACCTGCCGGTGTTTGGCGTTGTGCCGTACTTAAAGGCGGATATTGAGGACGAGGATTCGCTTTCCGACCGGCTGCAGGTCAAAAATGCCGTCAAGCCGCTGGATGCTGCCATTGTGCGGCTGCCGCATATTTCCAACTTTACGGACTTTATGCCGCTGGAGCAGCACCCGCTGCTTGGTGTGCGCTATGTGCAGACCACCCGCGAGCTTGGCGCGCCGGACTGCGTGATCCTGCCCGGTACGAAAAATACGGTGGACGACCTGCTGTGGCTGCGCCAGTGCGGGCTGGAAGCAGCCATCAGCAAGCTGGCTCAGCGCGGCACACCGGTACTGGGGTGTGCGGCGGCTACCAGATGCTGGGCCAGACCCTGGCCGACCCGGAAGGCACCGAGAGCGGCCGCCCGCAAACCCTGCGCGGCCTTGGCCTGCTGCCCACCCAAACCACCTTTACCGCCGAAAAGCGCCGCACCCAAAGCCAGGCGACCGTGACGGCGGAGCCCTTTGCCGGGGCGCACCTGACCGGGTACGAGATCCACACCGGGCGCACCACCGTGCAGGGCGCACCGCTCTGCACCCTGGCGGACGGCACCCCCGAAGGCTGCGTGCAGGGTCAGGTGTTTGGCACCTACCTGCACGGCCTGTTTGACAGCGGCGAGCTGACCGAGCAGTTTGCCGCCTATCTTTGCCGCCGCAAGGGGATTGACCCCGCCGCGGCAGCGCCAATCTCCATGCAGGAATACCGTACCCAGCAGCTGGATCTGCTGGCCGATGGGGTACGCCATAACCTGGATCTGGCCGCCGTGTATGCGGCTATGGGCCTTGCACAGCCCGCCGAAAGGGGAAATGACCAATGATGCCGCAGCACCACCTGCCTGCCGATATAGAACGCACCAGCATGAAAATTATCACGGGTGAACTGGCCCAGCGCGGGCTGGACATCCCGCCGGAAAACGCCCCTGTAGTCAAGCGGGTCATCCACACCACCGCGGATTTTGACTATGCGCAGACCCTGCATTTTACCCCGGCGCGGTAGCCGCCGGTATTGCTGCTATGCACGCCGGGGCAACCATCATCACCGATACCAACATGGCCCTGGCAGGCATCACCAAGCCGGGCCTGGCCAAGCTGGGCGGGCAGGCACTCTGCTTTATGGCGGACCCCGCTGTGGCTGCAGCGGCCAAACAGGCGGGCACCACCCGCGCCGTGGCCGCCATGCACAAGGCTGCGGACGAATACCCCGGCGCCGTGCTGGCCGTGGGCAACGCCCCCACCGCCCTGCTGACGATTGCCGAGAAAATTGAAAACGGCCTGCGCCCGGCGCTGGTTATCGGTGTGCCGGTGGGCTTTGTGAACGTGGTGGAAAGCAAGGAGCGCCTGTTTGCCGTGTGCGAAAGCCACGGCGTGCCCGCCATTGTTGCCATGGGCCGCAAGGGCGGCAGCAACGTGGCGGCGGCCATCTGCAACGCGCTGATCTATTCCGCCGCCGAAATGCTGGATCCCACCGCCCGCGGATGGAAATAAGCAGGAGAATATCGCCACAGCCCGGTACCGCACTTTTTGGAGCAAAGCGGATACCGGGCTATTGTTATCTCACGGCGGCATTATAATGGCAGTATCAACGATACAATCAAAATAAATGGGAACGCTCTTCTTACCGCGTGAAAAAGGGCACCAAAAGCAACAGCCACAGCGGGCTTGCCCGTTGTGGCTGTTGTATTGCTTCTGCGTTTTGATTATGATAGGGCAACACCGCATAATTCTAAGTGCCGATACGGCGAGCGAGGTGCGGCAGATGCTAAGCCAAAAGCGCAGATAATACTGGATGCTGCAAAGGTGAGCGCCGCCAGTGGCGGAAACAGCGAACCGAAGCAGGGGCAGCGGTCGCAGAGTGCGAGGGGCTTTTTGCCCCCGAAGCACGATGCGGGTACCGCAACCCGACATTATCGAGCATTTTTGGCAACGCAGATGCCGTGCCGCAGCCGCCGAAGCGGTGCTTAAGCCGCTAGGCGGGAATTGTGCGGTATTGCCATAGGGGAAAAATGAAGCAAACCGTGCGCTTATAAAGCAAACGCCATTGCATCTCCTGGCGCAAGCCACCCCGTCACTCACTTTTCCACCGCCATTGCGATCTGCTCGCGGGTGATGGGCAGCTCATAAAAGCGTTTGTGGGTGGCGTGGTAGATGGCATCGGCCACGGCGGGCAGCGGGGTGTTGATGACGACCTCACCGATGGACTTTGCGCCAAACGGGCCGGTGCCCTCGTAGCTGCTCTCAAAACTTACGTCAATATGTCCAATATCAGTGCGGCAGGGGATCTTGTACTGCATCAGGGAGCTTTCGCGCGGCATGCCGCGGTCATTGTAGGTCACATTCTCGGTCAGCGCCATGCCGATGCCCTGCAAAATGCCGCCCTCGGCCTGCACGCGGGCCAGGTTCGGGTTTACAGGGGTGCCGCAGTCGACCGCGGCCACATAGTTCACCACCTGGGCTTCGCCGGTTTCCAGGTCAACTTCCACTTCGGCGGCGCCAACCATAAACGGCGGGGGCGAAATCTCCGAGCTGTGGGTCACGGTGGCTTCCAGCGCCACCGTGTTGCCGCACTGGGATGCCGCTGCAATGCTGGCCAGCGGCACGCGCTGGGTGCCATCCTCGCTCGTCACGGCATCGCCGGTAAACAGCACGGCGGCTTTGTCCAGCCCAAGCAGCTGTGCCCCCAGGGTGCAGATCTTATCTTTCAGTTCCAGCGCACACTTTTCCACGGCCTTGCCGGTCACATAGGTCGTGCTGGACGCATAGGAACCGGAATCATAGGGGGAAGAATCGGTATCTGCGCCCAAAACCGCAATGTTTTCCAGCGGGCATTCCAGCACTTCGGCAGCGATCTGCGCCAGGATCGTATCGCAGCCGGTGCCCATATCCGCTGCGCCGATGGAGAGGGTATAGAACCCGTCATCGTTAATTTTCAGCGTGGCGCTGCCCACGTCCACATGGTCGATGCCGGAGCCCTGCATGGCCATGCCCATGCCAACAGCACGCACCTTGCCGTTGCCGATCTCGCGCACGGGGTACTTATGGTCCCAATCCATCCTGTCATGCACGGTTTTCAGGCAGCGGTCCAGCGCACAGCTGGTGTTGACCTGGCCATAGTAGGCGGGCATAACATCGCCCTCATGGACAATGTTGCGCTGCCGGAGCTCGAACGGGTCCATCCCCAATTTTTCGGCCAGCTCATTCACAGCGGATTCCACCGCAAACAGACCCTGGGTTGCGCCGTACCCGCGGTACGCACCCGATGACATGTGGTTGGTGTAAACAACATCGCTGACAAAGCGGAACGCTTCGGCCTTGCCGTACAGCGGGATGGACTTGTGGCCCGAAAGCCCCACCGTTGTGGGGCCGTGCTCACCGTAAGCGCCGGTGTTGGAAAGGGTGTGCAGGTCAATGCCCTTGATGATGCCGTCCTTTGTTGCGCCCAGCCGCACGTGCATCTCCATCTCATGGCGCGGGGTTGAAGCCGTCTGGCTTTCAAAGCGGGTATAGATGATCTTGCTGGGCTTCTTCGTTTTCCAGGTAACAAAGGCAGGGTAAACCTCGCACACTGACGTCTGTTTTGCGCCGAACCCGCCGCCGATGCGCGGCTTGGCAACGCGGATCATGGATTTGGGGATGTGCAGGGCGTTTGCCAAAATGCGGCGGCAATGGAACACGATCTGCGTTGAGCTGAGCACATTCAGCCGCCCGTAAGCATCAATGCTACAATAAGTGCGGAAGGTTTCCATCATGGCCTGCTGGCAGGCGCGGGTGTGGTAGGTGTGGTCAATGACCACATCGCACCCAGCCAACACCGCCTCAATATCACCCTCGCCGGATTCATCGTGGGCGCAGAGGTTGCGGTTCTTGTCAGCTCCGATGCCGGGAACAAGGGCTTCCCAGTTATCCTCCGGGTGCACAAGAATAGGGTTATCGAGCGCTGTGTGGAAATCCAGCACCGCGGGCAGAACTTCATATTCCACCTGAATCAGCTTCATCGCCTTATCGACGCATGTTTCGTCTTTGCCCGCAAGGATCGCAACAACATCCCCGGCAAAGCGGACATGGCGGTCGATCACAAGGCGGTCGTAAGGGCTCATTTCGGGGTAGGTCTGGCCCGCCTGGGTGTAGCGGCGGGCGTTCTGGTCCACATCTTTCCAGGTGTAAATCACCTCCATGCCGGGCACAAGCATGGCGCGGGAGGTATCAATATTTTTGACGATCGCATTGGCGTGGGGGGAGCGCAGCAGCTTGACGATGAGACAGTCCTGCGGGATAACATCATCCATGTACACAGGCTGGCCGGTTACAAGCTGCATGGCGTCCTTCTTGCGCACAGGCTGGTTCACAGTTTTCATTGGGCAGCCTCCTTTGATTTTTTCCACGCCAAAAAGTTCTGGATCCCGCGCAGCTGGCCTTCGTACCCGGAGCAGCGGCAAAGGTTGCCCGCAAGGTATTCCTTGATCTCCTCCTCATTGGGGTCGGGTTTTTCGCGAAAAAGGGCCAGCGCATTCATGATAAAGCCGGGGTTGCAGAAGCCGCACTGCTCGGCCCCCTGGTCAGCGATGAACGCGCCGAACTCAGCGGCTTCCTCCTGCAGGCCCTCCAGCGTGGTAACGCTGCGGCCATCCACCCGCGCCGCCAGTACAGAGCAGGAAAGCACCGGCTTTTCGTCCAAAAACACGGTGCACAGCCCGCAGTTGGCGGTTTCGCACCCGCGCTTGACGCTTTTGCAGCCTAAAGAGCGCACCAGATCAATCAGCAGGGTATCGGGGGCGATCTCAGCAGCTGTTTTTTTATGGTTCAACGTAAAATGAATTTGCATCAGAGCACCTCCAGGTTCCCCAGTGCCTGTACGGCACGCTTGACAAGCACCCCCACCAGATGGGTGCGGTAGGCGGCACTGCCGCGCAGGTTGCTGCCGGTGGGCACCGCAGCCTGTACGGCGGCGGGCAGCTCATCCGGGGCGGCCGTGGGGCAGACAAGCATGGCTTTCATGGGGCGTGCACCGATGGCAAAGCGGTAGGCTCCATCCGCCGTGCGTGCAGCAGCGCAGGTCAAAATCGGGAAGTCCGTCTGGGTGGCCCGCACAGACTGGTAATGCACGGCAAGCCCCGGCGTCTTTTTTATGTAAACATGGGTCAAAATATCACGGTCATAGGGCAGGGCGGCAAACTGTGCAATGGGCATCCGGCCTGCTTTGTACAGCTCCACATCGCAGTCCAGCGCCAGCAGAAGCGTTAATACGTCTGAAAAGCCAAACCGCCCGTACACGCTGCCGCCCACGGTGGCGCAGTTGCGGAACTGCACCCCCACAATATGGCGCACGGCCTCCCGCATGGCGCCGTTGGTGGCCGCGTTCAGCGCGGCGTGGGTTTCCAGGCTGCGCAGCGTTGCCATGGCGCCAATGGCAAATTCGGTATCGGTTTCTTCAATGGTATCCAACCCCAGCGCAGATAGGTCAATGGCTGTGCCAACGCTGATTTTTTCCATTTTCAGCCACAGCATCCCTCCCAGCACCCGGTTCGGGCGCTTCTGGTTCAGCTGCCATGCTTCTTCCAGTGTGGCGGGGCGGGCATATTCTCGAATCGTTATCATAGAATGCTCTCCGTTTTTGGGTAAAATCATACTTTTGTGTAGTACCACTTTTATTTTACCACAAATTCTGCTATAATTCCGTTGTTGTTTGAAAAACACAACGGAATATTGGTTTTAGAGAGAAGTAAGAAACATGAAAATGACCAAAATGACCGCCCTGCTGCTGGCCGCCGCTATGGCACTGACAGCCTGCGGCAGCACCGCTGCTGCCAGCAGTACCGCAGCCAGCGAGGCTGCTTCCGCAGAGGCTGCCGCAGCCCCGGAAGCCACTGCTGCACCGGAAGAACCTGCCGCCGAAACGGCGGTTACCTACCCGCTGACCGTTACCGACCAGCTGGGCCGCGAAGTTACCATTGAGGAAGAACCCAAAACCCTTGCCAGCGGCTACTACATTTCCACCAGCCTGCTGATTGCGCTGGGCGTGCAGAACGAGCTGGTTGGCGTGGAAGCCAAAGCCGACAAACGCAACATCTACAGCCTGTCCGCCCCGGAGATCCAGTCCCTGCCCAGCATTGGCACCGCCAAAGAGTTTGACCTGGAAGGCTGCGCTGCGCTGGCCCCGGATCTTGTCATCGTGCCCGCCAAGCTCAAGGATTCCATCCCCCAGATGGAGGAAATGGGCCTGACCGTGCTGGCTGTTAAGCCGGAAAACCAGGCCGGCCTGTTCGGCGCGATCGAGCTGCTGGCACAGGCAACCAACACCACCGCCCGCGGCGAGGAGCTGGAAATGGCCATTGACAGCAACCTGGCCGCCCTGGCCGAAGCCGTTGCCGGCACCGATGCCCCCAGCGTTTACCTGGCAGGCAACAGCTCCGTGTTGGAAACCGCAGGCCCCGCCATGTATCAGAACACGATGATCGAAAACGCCAACGGCACAAACGCCGCCGCCAGCGTGGAAGATACCTACTGGGCCGAAGTTTCCTATGAGCAGATCCTGGATTGGAACCCCGATTACATCATTCTGGCATCCGATGCTGAATATGACGTTGATTCTGTTCTGAACGATGCCGCCCTGGCGGACTGCACCGCCGTCAAGGAGAGGCATGTTTACCAGCTGCCCCACGCTGTTGAGGCTGTGGATTCCCCCGTGCCGGCCAGCTTCCTTGGCAGTGTTTATCTTGCCAGTGTGCTGCACCCGGAGCAGGTGACCGAGGAGTATTACCACGCCGCTGCCGATGAATTCTATGGTAGCTTCTATGGCTTTACCCCCGAATCTTATGAATAATAACCGCAAACGCACGGCGCTGTGCCTTCTGGGCGCAACTCTCTGCGTTTTTATGGCCTTTGGTGCGGCACTTTATTTCGGCCGTTATCCCATAACCCTGCAGGCACTGCTGGCGGGGGACGCTATGGCAGTGCGCACCTTTACGGTACTGCGCCTGCCCCGTGCCGTGATGGCGCTGGCGGGCGGGTTCGGTCTTGGCGTGGCGGGCTTTGTGTACCAGACTGTTTTCCGCAATCCACTGGCAAGCCCGGATATCATTGGGGTATCGTCGGGGGCCAGCGTTGGCGCGGCATTTGCCATCTTGTTCGTCTCTTCGGGCACGCTGGGCACCACGGTATGCGCCTTTGCGGGCGGGCTGGCAGCGGTGTTTCTCTCGCTTGGCTTGGCGGCCGCCGCGCCGGGGCGCAGCAAGATGAACCTGGTGCTGGCGGGCATTGCCGTACATGCGCTGGCGCAAACGCTTTTGATGCTGCTAAAGCTGACCGCTGACCCGGAAAAAGAGCTGGCCAGCATTGAATATTGGATCATGGGCAGCCTGGCGGGGGTAACGCAAAGCCGGGTGTGGTTCCCCGTTCCAATGGTTATTTCCTGCTGCGCCGTAATTTTTGCTTTGCACCGTCAGGCGATGCTTTTATCCGTGGAAGAGGATGAAGCGCGGCTGCTGGGGGTTCCGGTGGGGCGGATGCGTTTTCTGCTGCTGACATTGGCAACGCTGGTGGTGGCCGCGGTTGTCAGCATGACTGGGCTGATCAGCTTTGTCGGGCTGCTGGCCCCCCACTGTGCGCGGCTGCTGGCGGGGCACAACCGCCGCTCCACCAGCCTGCTCAGCGGGCTGGTGGGCAGCACGCTGCTGCTGGCGGCGGATACCATTGCCAAAACGGTGGCGGCAACCGAACTGCCGGTCAGTATCTTCACCTCGCTGCTGGGTGTTCCGTTTTTGCTCTACCTTATTATAAAGCCGGGGAGGGAGACGCGGTAATGTTCACTGTGGAGAATCTGGCCGTCCGTTTTGGCGATAAGAACATCCTGCAAAATGTTCATTTTACGATAGATACCCCCGGCCAGCTGGTGGGAATATTGGGGGCGAACGGCAGCGGAAAAACCACCCTGCTGCGCGCAGTGGCCGGGCTTTTGCCCCATACGGGGTGCTGCCTGATGGATGGTGTGCCGCTGGAAAGCCTTTCTACCAGGTGTCTGGCACAAACGGTCAGTTACGTCCCGCAGCAAAGCGGAATTTCGGTGTCCATGTCTGCACGGGAAGTTGTGCTGATGGGCTGCAACCCCCGCCTTGGCGTGCTGCAAAGCCCCACCGCTGCCATGTGTGCGGCAGCGGAAGAAGCCCTGCGCACGGTAGGCCTGGCGGATAAAGCCGAGCAGGACTACCTGACGCTGAGCGGCGGCGAACGCCAGCTCTGTATTCTGGCACGTACCTTTGTGGAGGATGCGCCTTTGCTGCTACTGGATGAACCGGACAGCGCCCTGGACCTTGCCAACCGCAGCCATATGGCGGCGCTGCTGGCAGAATTTGTGCATGCAAGCGGCAAAACAGCGCTGATCTGCCTGCATGACCCCATGCTGATGCTGGACTGGTGCGATACGCTGATCGTGCTGCAAAACGGGCAGGTTGGAGCCATGCTGTACCCCAGAACCGACCCGGTTGAAGCGCTGCAATCCGCGCTGGCAGCAGTATACGGCCCGCTGGAACTGGTACCCGTGACCGACCGCACGGGCCGGGTGCGGCTGGCGCTGCTGCCGTTATGAGGAAAGAAAAATGAAACCGAAGATTCGTGTGATGCTCTGCGATGATATCGGCGAGCGCTTTTTTGGCGAAGGCCCCTGCCGCCTGCTGCACCGGATTGAAGAGACCGGCTCACTGCGGGCGGCGGCACAGGCCATGGGGCTTTCTTACTCCAAAGCGCTGCGCATGGTCAAGCGGGCGGAAAAAGAATTGGGCTTTGCGCTGACCCGCAAAACCATTGGCGGGCGCGGCGGCGGGGGCAGCACCCTGACGGATGAAGCCCGCAATTTTATGGAAAGGTATGAGGCTTACCGTGATGCCTGTGTACAGACTGACCGCGAGCTCTATTATAAGTTCTTTCCGGGTGAGCGGTAAGCGCCACCTGCTGTTGACCGGCGGGCGCGGTACGGGAAAAACCACCCTGCTGCGTGCGCTGGTGCCATTGCTTTGCCCCGGGGTACAGGAAATTACCACAGCAGTGTACCCTGCGGACCGTGTGGAAATTCGAGAAAGTGTGGGCGGAAAAATAGCGGTGATCGGCCGCTTTGACCCGGCACTGCCCCCAGGCGAAAACCGGATGCGCCCCGTGGCGGACGGCTTTTTGCTGCTGGGAGTACCCGCCCTGCACCGCATGGCGGCAGGGGAGAGCGAATGGGCGGTGCTGGATGAACTCGGTTACCTGGAAAATAGCTGCCCCGAATTCCGGCAGGCAGTGGAAGCGCTGCTGGATGCAAAGCGCGTTCTCGCTATTGTGCGCAAGCAGGATACCCCATTTTTAACCGCACTGTGCGCCCGGCAGGATGCCTTTGTGGTGGATTTGGACGATCCCGCGCCCGCTCTCGGCTGCGTGGTCATGGCGTCCGGGCTGGGGCGGCGGTTCGGCGGAAACAAGCTGATGGCGGATTTTTGCGGTGCACCGCTGATCGCCAATGCGCTGGCTCTAGCCGCCCTGCCGCTGCTGGCCTGCCGCATTGTCGTGACCCGCTCGGAAGAGGTTGAGGCGCTCTGTAACGCGCAGGGCGTCCCCGTTCTGCGCCACGCGCAGCCCTACCGCAGCGATACGGTCCGGCTGGGGCTGGCGGCATTGCTGGGAAAAGAGCCTGCTTTGCGCGGCTGCCTGTTTCTGCCGGGGGACCAGCCGCTGCTCACGCAGCAAAGTGTGGAAGCACTGGCGCTGGCAGCGGCCCCCGATGCCATTGTGCGGCTGTGCGCCGCCGATGGCACCCCCCGGCAGCCCAGTGCTGTTCGGCGCGGATTATTTTTCGGAGCTGCTTCACCTGCCGGATGGCCGCGGCGGCAATGCCGTTGCGCGGGCCCACCCCGGTTCCGTCTGCCTTGTGTCCGCCCGGAACGATGCCGAACTGAGGGATGTGGATACGCGGGAGGACCTGAACCAGCTGCGTGTCAGCTGACAAACAGATAAAAATACCGTGCAGTTCAAAAATGAAGTGACCCCAAAAAGCTAGACAATATTTTTGAAGTAAAAATTGTTCAAGCAGCTGAAAGGGCTTGCTGTCTGTGAATTGCAGGCGGCAAGCCCCTTTAACTTTGCCTTGATGCGGCGGTTGTTGTAGTAATCCAGATATGCAACGAGTTCCTGCTTGAAGTGTTCCATGGAGCGGAACTCCTGCAAATACAGCAGCTCACTTTTGAGTAGTCCGAAGAAATTCTCTATCACGGCGTTGTCCAGACAGTTTCCTTTCCGGCTCATGCTCTGTCGGATGCCCTTCTCGCGGAGCATCCGCTGATACCGCTTATGCTGGTATTGCCAGCCCTGGTCAGAATGAAGGATCAACCCGGTTCCATCCGGTATCTTCTCAAAAGCCTTATCCAGCATAGTCGTAACCATACTCAGAACAGGATGGTCAGAGATGGTATAGCTGACCAGATCGCTGCTGCACAGATCAAGGATGGGCGAGAGATAGAGCTTCTCGCCAAACAAGCTGAACTCTGTCACATCGGTGACCCACTTCTGGTTCGGCTTTTCGGCGTGGAAGTCCCGGTTTAACAGATTTGGCGCAATTTTGCCCACTTCTCCCTTATAAGAGCGGTACTTCTTCATCCTGACACGGCAAACTAAGCCCAACTCTTTCATAAGCCGCTGGACAGTCTTGTGGTTCAGGAGGAAATTGCGCTTATGAAGTTCTGTTGTAATGCGGCGATAGCCGTACCGGCCCCTGTTTTCGTGGTAAATCGTTGTGATTTCTTCCTTAACAGATGCATATTTGTCTTCTTTCTGCATCTGCTTCAAATGATAGTAGAAAGATGCACGGGGCAGTTGAGCGATTGAGAGCAGAATACTGAGTGCGTGTTTTTGCCTTAGCTTCTGAACTACCAGCGTTTTTTGTGCTGGCGTCGCTCTTCTTCCAAAACCAAGGCTTGCAAATTTTTTAGGTAGTCACCGTTCTCCGCACGCAGTCGCTGCACTTCGGCCAACAGATCTTCTTCTACCTCTTTTGGCAGCTTCTTTGACCGACCAGTGCTGCTGCGGCCCGTCGCTCAACCGACAAGCCTTCCGGCCCTTCTTCCAAATAAATGCGTTCCCAGCGCTCTATAATTTTATGGTCGTTAATTCCAAATTCCTGCATCGTTGCATAGATACTCAGATGTCCTTTTTTCATGGTTTCTACAACCATTCTCTTGAACTCCGGCGTATATCGTTTGTTTGGTACTCCTTTTGGCATAGCAAAACACCCCACTTGTTAGATAGTATATCATACTGTCTAACAAATGGGGTGCTGTTCAAAAAAGCTGCACGGTATTTTTTATTTCATCACCTATTATATGATTGTAAACTGGCAGGCCCGCATGGCATCCAGCGCGGTCTGGTGGCTCTGGGGCGTTACCCCGGCGCAGCAGTCCGACAAAACTTCGATCTCTGTTTCCGGGAAAGCTGCACGCAGTACCATGGCGTTGCTAATCACGCAGATATCGGTGCAGTAGCCATAAATAACAATTTTTTCAATATCTTCAACAGCCTTGTTGTGTGCCATCAGTTCATCCAGAATCTCACTGGGCAGCATATAACTGCCGAACGTGGGTTTGTCCACAATGTGGCACACTTCCGGCTCGGTGTCCGCCATGACGTTTTCCAGTTCGGGCGCAAAATTCCAGCCATCCTCACCCTCAATGCAGTGCTCGATCGGCAGGCTGCGGCCCTCCCGCGTGGTCAGGTAGTTGTCCTGGTGGGTATCACGGGTAAAGAACATCCAGTGCCCGGCCTGCGCGTGTGCCCGCGCGGTCTCTGCCAGGTGCGCCACATTGGCCTGCGCCTGTGTGTTGGCCAGTGCCCCGGTAATAAAATCTTTCTGCACATCAATCACAAGATCAAGGGTGATTTTTTCGTCATTCATAGCATTTGCTCCCTGTCCACAGTATTTTCTCCAAGGTGTCTTTACACCTTAGTATACAGCATTTCTTTGCCGCCGTAAAGATTTTCGTTCTTGTTAAAGCAGCAGAATGATACGGCAAAACGGGAACCGACAGGTGAGCGCTGCATGATCTCTGATACATCGTCCGCGTTGTCCAGCCGCCCACTGCATCCACTGCAGGGTCCATCAAAAAGCATAATGCTGATGGTGACGAAGCCAGCGCAGCCTGTGCAGCGGCGCACGCCAGCTTTTCTGGCGGCATTCTGGCAGACGGCATTGACCTGCTCCCCCTCTATATTTCGCTAAACCGGGCTTTAGCGAAATTACGTGTTTGGCTTAAACATTCTGCCCATCGCCCCATTCCTATCTCTAAGGCAACACCGCACAATTCCCGCCTGACGGCTTAAGCACCGCTCCGGCGGCTGCGGCACGGCATCTGCGTTGCCAAAATGCTCGATAATGTCGGGTTGCGGTACCCGCATCGTGCTTCGGGGGAAAGCCCCTCGCACTCTGCGACCGCTGCCCCTGCTTCGGTTCGCTGTTTCCGCCACTGGCGGCGCTCACCTTGCAGCATCCAGTATTATCTGCGCTTTTGGCTTAGCAGCTGCCGCACCTCGCTCGCCGTATCGGCACTTAGAATTATGCGGTATTGCCCTAAATCTCCTTAAATCGCTTAAAAACCCTCCCTGCACCATGTGCGGCAATACCTTCAGGCTGCTTATAACTTTATAACCGTTGCACTTCGTGCCAGCGCTTTTGTGACGGTGTTCAACATTCTGCTGTGGACTGTGGGTTCCGGCATGGTTTCCGGCAGCCATTCTTTCGTGGTGCTGCTCTTTGTTGCCACATTAGCTTTGGCTAACTCAATGAAATCGTTCTATCACACTATAAATGAATATGCCATCCATTCTGCACCGGGGAAACGGTAATTTTTCTGCAATATGCAGCCCCCCTGCGGTATAGGGAAAGCAGAACGCCCCGCAAATCTGTACTGCCGCAGCACAGGCCTGCTGTTTTCTATCTGATACGGAAATACCAAAACTCCCCCCGAACAGGTGCGGGAATCGGGGATGCAGAACAAAAATGTTTTTGCAGAGGACATATCGGGAAAGATTCTGCACCTTTTGACTTTGCAGCGCCTGCCGCCATCCTGGCTTCCTGTGCCATGGATAGCCGATTTTTACGCTTTTATCATCGGAGGAGTCTTTACCGTTAAACTGTATATATATTCGAGCTTTTGCGTTATATATACAGTTTTGGCGGGCTTGCATACGTCGTTTCCACTCCCTATACTTTGTGTATTTCATTCAAGGACAGATATTTTGTTCTGTTGTTCCTCACCTCTACTATTTTGCTGCATTTCCATTGCCTTTTTGCGTTTTGGTCTGTGTTTCGGCCATCTCGCTGTGGCCGTTATGCTTTTTCGCGCCGTGTTTCACTTGATGAGGTGGGCATCCCTTTGGGCTTATGTATGTTCTCCGTCCGCCTCCATTCGTCTCACTTTTCCTTTTTCCGCACATAAACAGTCCACCACATCCCCCTGTACGCTGCTTGTTTCCCTACCATTCCGCAGTGATCCCATGATTTTGCGCCGGAAGCGCTTTCCCACGTTCCAGCGGCAGAGCATTGCTCTTTGTTTCAACCATCACAGCGATTCACTAGAGCGTTAAGGCAACACCGCATAATTCTAAGTGCCGATACGGCGAGCGAGGTGCGGCAGATGCCAAGCCAAAAGCGCAGATAATACTGGATGTCTTATCGAGCATTTTGGCAACGCAGATGCCGTGCCGCAGCTGCCGGAGCGGTGCTTAAGCCGCAAGGCGGGAATTGTGCGGTGTTGCCTTAAGCCGTTAAACCACCCATACAAAGCCCGCCCCGCTGGAATTTCCAACTTTCCAGGTCGGCAATACTGCATTCATTCCCATATTTTCTCTTTTTTTGTTCTCGTCACAAGGACACATTTGCTTTGCTTATCGCTTTTTCCCTCATAATCCATGGTCTTATTCTACACATTTTCTCACCGCCGCCGTTTGTTTTGTATGCAAATCAGATATTTTTATAAAGGTGAAAAAAATATGAATAAAAATCGATGACAACCGCAAGCTGCCGCTATATAATAAGATAATTATAAGGCGGCTGGATTGTCAGTCAGTACCGCCGCCAGGAACAACGCATGTGCACACTATGGCCACAGAGCAGCCGTCGGGGCGCCATTCCCTGTGCGGCGGCCGTGCACACGAAAAGAAGGAAAATGTAATGGTTAAATTTATCCTGAAGCGCATCGGAACCATGATCATTGCCATGTTCATGATCATTCTGATCACCTTCACCCTGATGCACTCCATTCCCGGTGGCCCGTTCACCAACACCAAGGGCGTGCCGGAAGAGGTTACCCAGGCCATGGAAGCTAAAGTACGGCCTGGACCAGCCCATGCCGGTGCAGTTTGTCAAATATCTGGGCAACCTGCTGCATGGCGATTTCGGTCCTTCCTATAAATATACCGGCAAAACCGTCAAACGATTTTATTGCCACCGGTGCGCCGGTATCCGCCAAGCTGGGCCTTGTCACCCTGGTGTTTGTGCTGCTTACCTCCATCCCCATGGGCATATTAGCGGCGCTGAAAAACGGCAAATGGCAGGACATGCTGCTGATGGCCATTGCCACCATCGGCGTTACCATTCCGTCTTTCGTGATCGCCTCCATGCTGATCTATGTATTCTCCTTTAAGCTGAACGTACTGCCTACCTTCGGCTTGGACAGCTGGAAGAGCTACATCCTGCCCGTCATCGCCATGGGCGGCTATTCCGTCAGCTACCTGGCCCGCCTGATGCGCTCCAGCCTGCTGGAAGTTATGGGCCAGGATTACATCCGCACCGCCCGCGCCAAGGGCCTGACCGAGTTCGCCGTTGTTACCAAGCATGCCCTGCGCAATGCGCTGATCCCCGTCATCACGGTGCTTGGCCCCACGGTGGCTGGCCTTTTGACCGGCAGCTTTGTTGTAGAAAAGATCTTCGCCATTCCCGGCATTGGCTATTACTTTGTAAACAGCGTGACCCAGCGTGACTACACCACCATCATGGGCGTTACCATCTTCTTTGCTGCGTTCCTGATGGCAATGGTGTTTTTGGTCGATATCTTCTACTGCCTGATCGACCCCAGAATCAAGTTTGACGCGTAATGTTGAGGAAAGGTGAAAACACTTATGGCAGATTTAACCGCACAGAACAAGTGGGAACCGCTTGCTACCGATAACAGCGACCGTGAAAAAATCTGGTCCAAAAGCCGCACCTTTGCAGGTGACGTCTGGTTCCGTTTCCGCCGCAAGCCGACGGCTATCGCCGGTTTTGTGATTATTATCGCCCTGATGCTTTTTGCATTGGTCGGCCCCCTGTTTACCCCGTATGATTACTCCGTGCAGAATCTGGAAGTTGTCAACGTTCCGCCGGTCATGAAGGTTTACCAGATCCCCAACGGCGACTACCTGTACATTACCACTGCCCTGAAAGTCATCTCCGTTACCCCGGACGGCAAACTGAGCGGCCAGTTGCGCAAGGTGCGCGATGAATCCGATAAATCCATGACCATCTTTGATGCCGACGGCACCGAGGTTGCCCTGTATTACGGCGGCAGCCCCTATGTCATTGCCGATGAAGCCACCGGCAGCATCTACCCGTCCAAGACGATGTTGAACAAATCCTACATCCTTGGCACTGACGCCCTGGGCCGCGATGTGCTGACCCGCCTGATGTACGGCACCCGCATTTCCATGCTGGTTGCCTTGATGGCTGCGTTCGTCAACCTCATCATCGGCATTCTGTACGGCGGTATTTCCGGTTACCTGGGCGGCACCGTGGATATGATCATGATGCGTATTGTGGATATTATCTCCACCATTCCCCTGACGCTGTATGTTATCCTGATCATGCAGGTGCTGGGTGCCGGTATCCAGAGCATCATTGTTGCCTTGGGCAGCGTGTACTGGGTGGATATGGCCCGTGTTGTGCGCGGCCAGATCCTGAGCCTGAAGCAGCAGGAATTCGTTCTTGCCGCCAAGACCATTGGTTCCTCTGCCACAACGATTCTGTTTGACCACCTGATTCCCAACGCGCTCGGCTCCATCCTTGTTACCATTACCATGCTCATCCCCTCTGCCATCTTTATGGAGGCTTTCCTGGGTTATTTGGGCATCGGCCTGCAGCCCCCGCTGGCCAGCCTTGGCACCATGTGCAACGATGCATCTGCCAACCTGCGCACCAGCCCGCACGAGCTGTTGATCCCTGCTTTGATGATTTGTGTGATCATGTTTGCCTTTAACTTTGTCGGTGATGGTTTGCGTGATGCACTGGACCCGAAGCTGAAGAAGTAAGGAGAGCAAAATGAGCGAGACGATTTTGAAGGTAGAGGATCTGAAAACCTCCTTTATGACTTCTTCCGGCGAAGTGCAGGCTGTGCGCGGCGTCAGCTTTGAAGTGCATAAGGGCGAGATCCTTGGTATCGTCGGTGAGTCCGGCGGCAGCGGCAAAAGCGTTACTTCCATGTCCATCCTGCGCCTGCTGGCTGATACTGCCCGCATTAAAAACGGCAAAATTGAATTTGAAGGCACCGACCTGACCAAAGTCAGCGATAAGCAGATGCGCGAAATCCGCGGCCAGAAGATCGCCATGGTGTTTCAGGACCCCATGTCCAGCCTGAATCCGCTGATTCCCGTTGGCAAGCAGGTTGCCGAAATGATCCATGTACACCACCCGGAGATGAAGCGCGACGAGCTGCAGGCTGCCACGCTGGAGCTGTTCCGCGAAGTACGTATTCCCGAAGCCGAAAAGCGGCTGAAATCCTACCCGCATGAATTTTCCGGCGGTATGCGCCAGCGCGTCATGATCGCCATGGCGCTGGCCAACCACCCTGACCTGCTGATTGCGGACGAGCCCACCACCGCCCTGGATGTGACCATCCAGCACCAGATTTTGAAACAGATGCGCTCCCTGCAGGAGGAATACGGCACCAGCATCATCTTTATCACCCATGACCTGGGCGTTGTGGCTGAGCTGTGCGACCGCGTTGTTGTTCTGTACGGCGGCCTTGTGATGGAGGAAGCGGAGATCAACGATCTGTTTGAAAACCCGCTGCACCCCTACCCATGGGCCTGCTGGCCTCCATCCCCGGCCTGACCAAGGATAAGAGCGAGCGCTTGCAGTCCATCCCCGGCAGCCCGCCGGATATGACCAAGCCCCCCAAGGGCTGCCCGTTTGCTTCCCGCTGCCAGTTTGCGCGCAACATCTGCGCAGCCGAGTGCCCGCCGTTTGTCCAGGTTGGCAGCCGTCAGGCACGCTGCTGGCTGCTGCAGCCGGACGCCCCGGCCGAGGAAAATCCTCTGCATGAAAAACTGGCAGAAGCCGAAAGGAAGGCACACTAATGGAACAGCCCATTCTTCAGGTAGAGCACCTGACAAAATTCTTTTCTGTCGGCCCGCACGCGGAAGTTCATGCAGTAGATGACGTCAAACTTTACGCTGCGCCGCGGCCGCACCTTTGGCCTGGTTGGCGAGTCTGGCTGCGGCAAAACGCAGCTGCGCACGCACCATCATCCGCATTTATGAGCCTTCGCAGGGCAAGATCATCTTCAACGGGCAGGATATCGCCCACCTCAAGCCCCGCCAGATGCAGCCGGTGCGCCGCAACATGCAGATGATCTTCCAGGATCCGTATGCTTCGCTGAACGCCCGCATGACGGTGCGCGATATCATTGCCGAGCCGCTGAAAGCCCACCATGTTTGCAAAAGCAAGCAGGAAGTTGACGAAAAAGTCTTTGCCATGCTGAACCGCGTTGGCCTGACGGCAGAACACGCCGGACGGTATGCCCACGAGTTTTCCGGCGGCCAGCGCCAGCGCGTCGGCATTGCCCGCGCCCTGGTGCTGAACCCCCGCGCTGGTCATCTGTGATGAGCCCATCTCCGCACTGGACGTTTCCATTCAGGCGCAGGTTGTCAACCTGCTGCGTGACTACCAGCAGGCCGAAGGTACCTCTTACCTGTTTATCGCCCACGACCTTTCGATGGTGCGTTACGTTTCGGATGATATCGGCGTGATGTACCTGGGCCAGCTGGTGGAAAGCAGCGATTCCGAAGAGATCTACAAAAACCCGCTGCACCCCTACACCAAGGGGCTTGCTGAGCTGCATTCCCATCGCGGACCCCAAGCTGGCCCGCGCCCATGCGAGCGCCGGTGTGGAGGGCGATCTGCCCAGCCCGGTCAACCCGAAACCCGGCTGCCGGTTCTGTGGCCGCTGCCCCTATGCAAAGCCCATTTGCAGCGAGCAGACCCCGGCCATGAAGGAAGCCGCACCCGGCCATTTTGTGGCCTGCCACCTGTATTAAGCCTTTTTATTTTGGTTTCTCCGTTTCTTGTTCCGGCAGCCTGCCGCAAACGGGTACCGGCGGCCAAAGCGGGATATGCAACACGGTGGTGCTGTTCCGTTTTGGCTCCCCTGCCCGGTTTGCTGCGCCCTGCCGGTGCAAAGGAACGGCAAACATACATTATTTTCTTTTCGAGGGGGATACACATGAAAAAGAAAGTCATCAGTCCCGCTCTTGCCGGCACGCTGGCGGTCTCCTTGCTCAGGCGCCTGCGGCGCTTCCAATGAGCCCCAGAACATCTCCGATGTTTCTTCTGCTGCCAGCAGCGAAGCAACTTCCACCACCGCTTCCTCCGAGTCTACCGGTGATGCCGCCCAGGAACTGACCTTTGTTCTGAGCAACATTCCCGACGGCCTGGATCCGAGCGTGACCAACAACTCCTTCGCACAGTATGTTCTGATCAACTGCTTCGAAGGCCTTGTTACCTATGACAGCACCGGCACCCTGGTTCCCGGCAACGCTGAAAGCTGGGATATCAGCGACGACGGCCTGACCTACACCTTCCACCTGCGCGACGGCCTGAAGTGGAGCGATGGCAGCGACCTGACCGCTGAAGATTACGTTTACACCATTCAGCGCGTTCTGACCCCGGCCACCGCCGCACAGTACGTCAGCATGGCTACCGATTACATCAAGAATGCTCAGGAGTATTACGACGGCACCGCCACCGCTGACGACCTGGGCGTGAAGGCTCTGGACGACAAGACCCTGGAGATCACCCTGATCCAGCCCACCTCCTATTTCATCGACATCCTGAGCATGTGGACCTTCTCCCCTGTTCAGAAAGCCACCGTTGAAGCCAACGGCGACAAGTGGTCCACCGAAGCAGATACCTATATCTGCAACGGCCCCTTCAAGATCGCCAGCATGAGCATGAACGAAAACGTCATTCTGGAAAAGAACGAGAACTACTGGGATGCTGAGAATGTCTCCCCTGCAAAGGTCACCTTCCGCTACGTTCTGGATCAGGCAACTGCTCTGACCGCTTACGAGTCCGGCGAGGTTGACGGCGTTGCCAGCATTCCTTCCTCTGACTTTGCCCGCCTGAAGGCCGAGAATGCCGGTGTGCAGACCAGCCCCAGCTACGGCACTGTTTACTATGACTTCAACTGCTCTGCCGAGCCTGTGAACAACGTTCTGGTCCGCAAGGCAATCTGCCTGGCCATCGACCGTCAGTCCATCATCGACAACGTTGTGCAGGTCGATGCACAGCCCGCTTACAGCTTCCTGGCCCCTGGCTACTCTGTTGATGGCAAGGATATCACCGAAGGCCGCGAAAGCTTTGGCCTGTCCGCTACCGCTGACGTTGAGGGCGCCCAGGCTGCCTTGGCAGAGGCTGGCTACCCCAACGGCGAAGGCTTCCCCCACTCTGACCCTGAGCTACTACGACAACGACACCGTCAAGAAGGTCGTTGAAGCTATGGCTGAAATGCTGAAGAACAACCTGAACATCAATGTTGAAGTTTCCTCCAACGAGTGGAGCATCTTCTATGACGACGTTCAGAAAGGCAACTATCAGGTTGCTGCCATGGGCTGGAGCGCTGACTACGTGAACCCCATGAGCTTCCTGCCCCTGTGCAAGAACCGGCGATTCTTCCAACAACCTGTTCTATTCCAACGCCGATTATGACGCTCTGGTTGATCAGGTCAAGGCTGAGAACGATCCGGCCAAGGCTGCTGAGCTGACCCTGCAGGCTGACGCTATCGTTTCCAACGATTACGCTGTTCTGCCCCTGTACTACAAGTCCAACAACTACCTGATGCATGACAACATCAGCGGTTTCTACATGACTGCTTCCGGCAACCTGTTCTTCAAGGATGTGAAGGTCGGCTAATGCGCTGCACGATTGAAACCAGGGACTTTGGTACTATGGTTTTTACGCTGTACCCGGAATATGCCCCCCTCACCGTGGCAAACTTTGTGAAAACTGCACGCAGCGGTTTTTATGATGGTTTGTGTTGGTGCCGCATCGTTAAGGATTATGTCATTCAGGGCGGTTCGCCGGACAATGACATCATGACGGACAGTGATTGGCATATTAAGGGCGAGTTTACGGAAAATGGCGTCAACAACCCGCTCTCCTAAGCATATCCGCGGTGCCCTTTCTATGGCGCGCGATGATGACTTTGATACCGCCGGCACGCAGTTCTTTGTTGTTCACAAGGATGCTGCCAAGCTGGACGGCCGTTACGCCGCCTTTGGCGAAATGGAGAGCGGTTTTGATGTGCTGGACGCCATTGCCAACCAGCCCACTTACGGCCCTGAAACCTGGAACAAGCCCAAACAGATGCCTGTCATCACCAAAATCACGATCGAAGATTGATGGTTTTGGCTGACCGGCTGAACTGAACCACAACACCCCCTGCACCGGAAAGCATTGTGCTTTTGGTGCAGGGGGTGCTTTTGTGCTGTCTGTTGTTCGGTTGCCGTTCTCCATCATTTGTACATGAATTTCCGGAATATTTTTCGTCCGTGCGTTCTCTAAGGCAACACCGCACAATTCCCGCCTAGCGGCTTAAGCACCGCTTCGGCGGCTGCGGCACGGCACCTGCGTTGCCAAAATGCTCGATAATGTCGGGTTGCGGTACCCGCATCGTGCTTCGGGGGGCAAAAGCCCCTCGCACTCTGCGACCGCTGCCCCTGCTTCGGTTCGCTGTTTCCGCCACTGGCGGCGCTCACCTTTGCAGCATCCAGTATTATCTGCGCTTTTGGCTTAGCATCTGCCACACCTCGCTCGCCGTATCGGCACTTAGAATTATGCGGTATTGCCTTTATAGTTCCACCACGTGCCGCACACGCCTTCCAACACGCTGCCGCAAGCCCAGGGCATCAGCGCAAACCATGTGCTGGCAAGACTGCCGTCGGGGTAGGTCTGCACCAGCAGGCCCTCGCAGTGGCAGAACCGCTCGGACATCCAGCCCGCGCGGCCGTAGTCGTACTCGCGGTCAAAGGTGTTGAAGGTCTGCAGCGACCAGCCCACCGTATCCTTTAAACGGGATTCAATATAGGCATCGGGGCGGCGGCGCAGATAGTAGAACATCTCGTCGGCAACTGTGCAGGACATGGGGTGAATGTGCGGGTTGGCCACCGAAGTGATGCTGCCGCCGCAGCTCGACCAGCCGAGGCGGGACAGCGGCGGGACCTGTACGGGCACATTGTAGCAGAATTTAAAGCTGTACTCATAGCACAGTGCGTCCCGCAGGTGGTCGAGATAGACGGCCTTGCCCGTCAACTCGTGCAGCAGCCGCGCGACGCGGATGTAGGCCAGCACACCCTCGCTGTCCACGGCTTTGCTGGTATCCGGCGGGCCGCCGTAACACTCAGCACGACGGATAAAGGCGTCATAGTAGTGTACCTCGCTGCGCTCCATGGCGGGCAGGTCGGCGGTGTCGCCCGTCAGCTGCATCAGCGCAGCCTCAGCGGCCAAGCACCAGGCGCTGCCCAGGGAATCGTATTCCAACCCTGCGCCCGTTTGCTCCGACAGGGTAAACGGGTACTCGCCGTCGCCGTTGCGTGCCGCCGCCAGCCGTGGCACCACGCCCTGCACAAAGGCGAGCCAGTCGGGGTGGTCGATGCCGCGGGCAGCTTCGAGCCGATAGGCCTTTAGGATATAATAAAGCGTCTGTCCGACCAGATAGCCGGAATGCCCGCCCGTGTACATGCCGTCGAACCACCAGCCCCGACAGCTCCAGCCGTTTTCGGCGTCCCAGGTCTCGTTGGGCAGGCCGCAGCGCGGGTCCAAAGAGTTCTGCACAATATTGTCAATGCAGGCAAGGGCCGCAGCGCGGATTGTCTCATCCCCCAGGCGATGCGCCGCCTGCAGGCAGGGCACGGCGGCGGAGAGGCCGTTGGTCCAGCTGATGGAGAAGATCTTGTTCTGCTCATAGCTGCCGTCCGAGTGCTCTTTGGTGATGCCGACATAGTTTTTATCGTCGGGCAGCCAAGCGTCGCGGGTAACGGCCCCGGCCAGCAGCTCTGCCGCGCGGGAGGGGGTCGTGCCGGGGCGCGGCGGCGTGTGCCACAGCCCATAGACGGCCTCCAGCGCCGCATACAGCGTGCGCTCGCCATCCACTGCGACAAAATCATAGAGGTACAGCGGGAAGGCAACGCTCTCCCCCGCCGCCAGCGTCAAGCAGTTTTCACCCATCGGAGCGCGGGGCTTGATGTTGTGGGACTGCACAAACAGCCAGGGCGCGTTTTCGTACCCCAGCGTGTAGCCGACACTGCCCGTATTCAGTGAGCAGGTAAAGCCTGCAAACTGTGCGAACGTTCCCGCCCTGCCGGGCTGCCAGGGTTGCAGCACGCCGTTTTGGCGCACGAAATATGGCGCAGCCGAGAGCCCATACCACCGTCCGCCGTCCAGCAGGAAGGCTGCGGGGTGGCTGAGGCGATCAGCGCGGACCATCCACCAAGGCGATGCAGGAAACTCCGGTGTACCTGCCCGCAGCCTTGGGTAGCGGTTGTCAACGCGGATCGGGGCCTCGCCGCGATTGCGGCCGTAGAGGAATCCGGGCAAGAAAAAACGGTGCATCGTAAGCAACGCAGAGTTCCAGCTTAACAACGCCGCGCCATGGGGCGCGGCGGCGTTGTTGGTCAGCGTCACCTGCCAGACCGCCGGATCGGCCAAAGTCGAAACGCCGTGGTCATAGGCAAAGTCCAGCGTCAGCGGCGTTTCAGCCAGCGGGCGGTAGTCCTCATCGTCCGCCGACCGGGCCGTGCAGACAAATTGCATCATCATAGGATTCTCCTTTTTTACTATATCAGAACGCCTTACAGCGGCCAAATGCGGTATCGGCCGCTGAGGGCCAGCAGGGCAAAGAAGTACAGGCAGTTGTCGTAATAGCGGCGTGCGTCGATCTCCGCCTGCGCATAGCCCAGCTCCGCAAAAACGTTGCGATAGTGTGTGGGCAGGGTAACTGCTGCCATAAATCGGCCCCTTTCGTTGTTCGGTTTTGGCTCAATATAGCAGGTTACAGCGGCAAAATCAAGGGGGTACCGGGCTCGATTTTCAACAGGGCAACATAAATACAGCACCCCTGCATTCCACTTATTGCAAGAAAAGCCCCGTCGTTTTCGGGACTTTCGGCTTTTGCAATGCTTATTTTGTGCTATTTTTCAGGCTGTGCAAATTTTGGCGATGCCGAACAAGCACAGTAGGTAGGAAAAATTCTCGGCACATTATGCACCATTTATCCATGATGATGACACGAAAGTTACAATTCGTTTCTCGAATCGCACAAAAACTGTGTTTTTCTTTCTAGCACATTGCACAAAAAACAATCAACAAGCCTGTAAAAACAGCAGATATTGATAAGATACATAGCAAAAAATGAGAAGCGTGCATTTTCGGAATGCGGTATAATAACGGCAGATGATATGTTTGACCTGTGATGAACTCACCAAACATAAGACACAGACAATTCAGAAAAGAGTGAAGCAAACGGTGTTGGACAAGATCGCACCCAAGGACCCAACGGCCAAACGCCCGGGATTTTATGTGCTGCTGGACAAGCCGGTCGGCGGCCTGCCGAGCAATGACGGCGTAGGCCGCCACCCCGTTTATATCAATGGTGGACCGCCTTGTAACTTTCGCCAAGATGGTCGGCGGCATTGACGATGAGAACATTCTGGAAATGCTCCGCACGGCCAAGGGCTTCCGCAAGCTCGTGCACAGCGTCGGCGTCAGCCTCGTCGGCGACCTGCCCGACAAGGTCGTGACCTTCACCCTCGGCTTCTCCGGGGAACTGGGCAGCGGCGGCAGCCGCAACAGCATGAAGATTACCACCGATGGCACCGAGCACATCATGGTCATGGATGAGCAGCAGTGGTCCGACAGCGACGAGACGCCGCAGGAGTTTCTGTTCGAGCTCGTCAAACCGAAGGACATCGCCACGGCCACCGTCAAGCTTTTACTTGAACGACGGCTACACAGTCCCCGAGGTTGACCCCGACCCGCCCGTGGCTTTCGATACGCCCGCCTACAGCGAGATGATCGCCCGCAGCTGCCTGAGCACCGGCAACAACATCCGTATCGAGCGTGTGTTGCAGCAGCTCCGCGATGGCAAGCCCACGACGATCGCCTTCCTGGGCGGCTCCATCACACAGGGCGCGGGTGCGGTTCCCTCGCAGGAAATGTGCTACGCGCGCAAGACCTATGAGGCCATCTGCGAAAGGTACACACCCGACCACGGCGCACATGTCCGCTACATCAAAGCGGGCGTTGGCGGCACGCCCTGCCAGCTCGGCATCATCCGCTATGACCGCGACATCACCCGCGACGGTGCGGTGCAGCCCGATCTGATCATCGTCGAGTTCGCCGTCAACGACGAGGCTGACGAGACGAAGGGCCTGATGCACGAGAGCCTGATCCAAAAGATCTGGTCAGCCCCCAATGAGCCCGCCGTTGTGATGCTGTTCAGCGTTTTTGCCAACGACTGGAACCTGAAGGATCGCTTGGCTCCCATCGGTTGGCGGCATGAGCTGCCGATGGTCAATGTGCTGGATGCCGTCAGCCCGCAGTTCCGCGTTGGTGTCGGTGAGCGCAGCGTCATCACCCGCCGCCAGTACTTCTATGATGTGTTCCATCCCTCCAACAGCGGGCACCGCATCATGCGGGACTGCCTCATGTATATGCTGGACCGGCTGGACAAGCAGCAGGAAGGGCCTGCCCCGAAAGAGCTCGCCCCCTACTACGGTTTCGACTTTGCCGAGACGAAGCTGCTGGACCGCAGTGTGAACCCCTTTGACGCGGTCATCGACCCCGGCTGCTTCACCGAGACGGACACCGATTTACAGAGCGTGCCCTTCGACTTCGAGGATGTCAACACCCCCGAGTTCCCCCACAACTGGAAGAAGGGCGCGGGCGACAACCCGTTCACGATGGACATCACCTGCCGCAGCATCCAGCTCGTTTTTAAGGATTCGGGCAGCAAGGAGTTCGGCGCGGCAGTCGTCACGGTAGACGGCAAAGAGGTCGCGGCCTACGACCCGCGGCAGGCCGGTTGGACCCACTGCCATGCGGCCATTATCTTAAAGGAAGAAACCGCGCAGCGGCACCACATCGAAATTAAGATGCAGGAGCCGGGCACGGACAAAGTATTCACCATTTTAGGTTTCGGCGTTCTGTAAAGGACACGGAAGAACAGGAGAAAGCATTATGAAGAGAACCAAGAATCCCGCTAAAGAGGCTGAGTACCGCAAGCGTGCGGCCGATCTCGTTGCGCAGATGACCCTGCACGAGAAGGTCAGCCAGATGCTGAGCTGGGCTCCCGCGATCGAGCGTCTGGGCATCCCCGCTTACAACTGGTGGAGCGAGGGCATCCACGGTGTCGGCCGCGCGGGCACTGCCACCGTCTTCCCCCAGGCCATCGGCATGGCCGCCGCCTTTGACGAGGACATGATGGAGCAGGTCGGCAACGCCATCGGCGTTGAGGCTCGCGGCAAGTACAATATGTGCCGCGCCCACGGCGACCGCGACATTTTCAAGGGTCTGACCGTCTGGGCCCCCAACATCAACATCTTCCGCGATCCCCGCTGGGGCCGTGGCCACGAAACTTACGGCGAGGATCCGTTCCTGACGAGCCGCCTCGGCGTCCGCTTTGTTGAGGGTATGCAGGGCAACGATCCCGATTACCTGCAGGCCGCCGCCTGCGCCAAGCATTTCGCCGTACACTCTGGCCCCGAAAGCGACCGCCACCACTTTAACGCCATCGTCTCCAAGCAGGACCTGTGGGAGACTTACCTGCCCGCCTTCCGCGCACTGGTCAAGGAAGCCGGTGTCGAGGCCGTCATGGGTGCGTACAACCGCACGAATGGCGAGCCCTGCTGCGGCAGCAAGACCCTGCTAAAGGATATCCTGCGTGACAAGTGGCATTTTGACGGCCACGTTACCTCCGACTGCTGGGCCATCAAGGACTTCCATACCGGCCACATGGTCACGGACGGCCCTGTAGAGTCCGTTGCACTGGCCGTCAACAACGGCTGCGACCTGAACTGCGGCGACCTTTACGTTTACCTTGAGCAGGCCGTCGCCGAGGGCAAGCTTTCCGAAGAGAAGATCGACGAGAGCCTGACCCGCCTGTATGTGACCCGCATGCGTCTGGGTATGTTTGACGCCGAGGATCAGGTTCCTTATAATAAGGTTGGCTACGACGTTGTCGACAGCGCCGAGATGAAGGCCCTGAACCTGAAAGTCGCCGATAATATCATGACGCTGCTGAAGAACGACGGCACGCTGCCGCTGGACAAGTCCAAGCTGCACACCGTCGGCGTCATCGGCCCCAATGCCGACAGTCGCAAGGCGCTGCTGGGCAACTATGAGGGCACTGCCTCCCGCTACACCACCGTGCTGGAGGGCATTGAAGATTACCTCGGCGACGATGTGAAAGTCCGCTACTCGCAGGGCTGCCACCTCTACGCCGACAACATCCACGGCTTGGCCGAGTCCAACGAGCTGATGAGCGAGGTCAAGGGCGTCTGCGAGGAGAGCGATGTCGTTATCGCAGTCCTCGGTCTGGATGCCGGCCTTGAGGGTGAGGAGGGCGACCAGGGCAACCAGTTCGCCAGCGGCGACAAGCCGAACCTGAAGCTCCCCGGCCATCAGGAGGAAGTCCTGAAAGCCTGCGTTGAGAGCGGCAAGCCTGTTGTTCTGGTTCTGCTGGGCGGCAGTGCATTGGCTGTCAACTATGCAGATGAGCATGCAAGCGCCATTCTCGAAGCCTGGTATCCCGGTGCCCGTGGCGGCGAGGCTGTGGCCCGCGCTCTGTTCGGTGAGACGAACCCGCAGGGCAAACTGCCTGTCACCTTCTACCACAGCGACCGCGACCTGCCGGAGTTTACCGACTACGCCATGAAGGGCCGCACCTACCGCTACATGGAGAAGGAAGCCCTTTACCCCTTCGGCTACGGCCTGTCCTACACGAAGTTCGGCTTCAAGAACGCTGCTGTCAGCGCGAATGAGGCGGGCTCCGACGGCCTCGATGTGACGGTGGACGTCACGAACGAGGGTTCTGTTGCGGGCCGCGAGAGCGTGGAGGTTTACGTCAAGGCCGAGCGTGAGAATACCCCCGAACGCCCAGCTGAAGGGCCTTGCCAAGGTCGAGCTGCAGCCCGGTGAGACGAAGCAGGTCAAAATTCACCTGCCGCTGGCCGCCTTCGCCCTCTGCAATGAGGAAGGCACGCCGATCGTTGAGGCAGGCAGCTACAGCGTTTACGTCGGTGCTTCCCAGCCTGATGCCCGCAGCGTAGCGCTGATGGGTCAGGCCCCCCGCAAAGCTGACCGTCACCCAGTCCGCAACGCAGGCCCTTGACCTGTGATTGATATTAGGAAGGAGAGACAGAACCATGCCCAAGACCGCACAAAAAAAGACGCTTCTGTGGCCACTGTCAAGAAGCAGGGTGCCGCGATGAAGCACATTAAAAGTACTGGCAATGGTACGCAATGATGTTCATTCCCATTGTGTACTACATCGTGTTCCGCTACATCCCGATGTTCGGCAACATCATTGCGTTCCGCCGCTACCGCGCCGGCGGCAGCATCTTCGGCGATGAATGGAGCGGCCTGAAGTACTTCAACCAGTTCATGAAGGATCAGAACTTCTGGCGTGCGTTCAAGAACACACTGCTGTTGAACTTCAAGTATCTGATCATCAGCTTCCCGCTGACGCTGATCTTTGCCCTGTTGCTGAACGAGGTCAAGAATGTTCACTTCAAGAAGATTGTGCAGACGATCTCCTACCTGCCTCACTTCATCTCGATGGTCATCGTTGCGGGCATGGTCCGCGAGATTCTGTCCACCAGCGGTCCCATCAACAACCTCATCACCAAGCTGGGCGGCGAGGCCATCACCTTCATCTCCCTGCCCGAGTGGTTCACGACGATCTTTGTTACCACGGGCGTATGGCAGGGCCTCGGCTGGGGCACCATCCTTTACTTGGCTGCCATGTCAGGCATCAACACCGAACTGTACGAGGCTGCTGAGCTGGACGGCGCAAACCGCTTCCAGCGGTGCCTGCACGTTACCATCCCCGCCATCCTGCCCACCATCTCCACCCTGTTGGTTCTGAACATCGGCAGCCTGTGCGGTTCCGCCGCTTTCGAGAAGGTCTTCCTGCTGTACACCCCCACCACCTATGAGACGGCCGACATCATCGCCACCTACGTCTACCGCATGGGCCTTGGCTCCGGCAACTACAGCTACGCAACGGCCGTCGGCCTGTTCCAAGGTGTCATCAACCTGGTCCTGCTCACGGTTGCCAACAAGGTCTCCTCTTGGCTGACCGGCAGCGGTTTGTGGTAATTAGGAGGATAAAATAATGGCAAAAGCAACTACTATGGGCCCCATGAAGATCAAGGAATCCGGCAGTTACCGTGTGTTCAAGGTCTTTAACGCCATCATCCTGACGCTGATCAGCGCTGCGATGCTCTACCCGTTCCTGTACTTGGTCGCCCAGTCCTTCTCCTCTACGCAGGCGATCGTTGCAGGCCAAGTCGGCTTGATCCCGAAGGACTTCAACATCTCCACATATAAATACGTCATCACCGACGGCAAGTTCATCCCCTATTACGGCAACACCATTGTGTACTCCATCATTGGCACGGTCTGCGCTCTGCTGTTCAGCGCCCTGCTGGCCTATCCCCTTTCCAAGGCGGAGCTGTACGGCGGCAAGGCCATCAACAAGTTCATCATTTTCACGATGTACTTTGGCGGCGGCATGATCCCCAACTACATTTTGATGGTTTCCTTGGGTCTGCGCGATACCGTGGCATCCTTCATCCTGCCCGGCATGATCTCCACCTACTACGTCATCCTGATGCGTTCCTTCTTCCTCACTCTCCCCGTGAGCTGGAAGAAGCCGGCGAGATCGACGGCCTGGACTTGTGGGGCGTGTTCTGGCGCATCGCCATCCCCCCCTGTCCAAGCCCATCATTGCCACCATGACACTGTTCTACGTCGTGCAGTACTGGAACGACTGGTTTGATGCTTTCCTCTACTTGGATACGACCACGAAATGGCCCGTTGCCTACTATCTGCGCCAGCTCATCAGCAGCGCTTCCGGCACAAGTGCCGATGCAGGCGATGCCATGCAGATCGCTTCCAACATCAAGTCCTGCGCCATGGTGCTGACGTCCGCTCCCATCATTTGCATCTACCCCTTCATCCAGAAGTATTTCGTGCAGGGCATGATGCTGGGCGGCGTTAAGGGCTAACGTTTTCGCGTTAGTGCTCTGCGTCCCGTTTTTCCACTGTCTTAAAACCGACGCCGACTCCGGCGCCGGATGAAAGAAAACCCCTGTTTTCCCGGGGCCTTCCGGGGAGCAGGAAAAAACGTAATGGAGGTTACGAAACATGAAAAAGCTCACATCCCTCGTGCTGGCTACCGGCATGGTGCTGTCTCTGGCTGCCTGCGGCGGCTCCGGCAGCTCCACGGCTGCAAGCACCACCAACACCGATGGCAGCACTGCTACCACCGACACCGCTGCTGCGGACGAGTCGAACCTCGGCTATGAGTACGGCGAGCACTTCCACTCTGACGAGCCTGTCACCTACACGATGTTCTTCAACGACAACCCCGCCTATCCCATGAACGACAAGTGGATCAACGAGGGCGTCTTTAAGGCCATCGAGGATGCCACCAACGTCCATCTGGAACTGACCGTCGTTGACAACTCCAACTACACCGATAAGGTTTCCTTGGCCGTTTCTTCCGGCACTTCCCCCTACATCATCCCCAAGATCTACTCTGAAACTGCGTATGTCACCGGCGGCGGCGTTGTCCCCGTCTCCGACTATGTCCAGTATATGCCCAACTACTCCAACTTCGTCGAGGAGTACAACATGCAGGACGACTTGGCCACCATCACGCAGGCCGACGGTAAAGGGTACTACCGCCTGCCCGGCCTGAAGGAGACCGCTCTGCAGGATTACACCTTCCTCGTCCGCAAGGACATTTTTGACGCTGCCGGCTACGATGTCGCCGAGCTGGAAAAGGATTGGACCTGGGACGAGTTCGCCGACGTGCTGATCGGCGTCAAGCAGTACATGGTCGAGCAGGGCATGTGCGGCGAGAATGACTACATCTGGTCCGATATGTGGTGCGGCCAGACCTCCGGTTACGGTCAGGGCGGCAACCTGCTGAAGCTGCTGGGTGCCTCCTACGATATCAACACCGGCTGGGCCATCACCACCAACTACGGTCTGGTCTATGACGCCGACAGCGATTCCTTCGTTGACGGCTCTGTCTCCGACAAATACAAGCAGGCCTACACTGTCCTGCAGAAGCTCGTCCAGAACAAGGTTCTTGACCCCGAGACCTGGACCCAGGATGACGACACCGCGCTGAACAAGTTCTACCGCGGCGAGACCGCCATCATGTCCACTAACCGTGCCCAGTACGCCACCCAGGATTCCAAAATCAAGGAGCAGCTGGGCGAGGGCAACTACGAGCTGTACCGTACCCTCGTTCCCATCGGCACATCCGACTATCAGGCCGAGAACCAGCGCCTTGAGTGCGGTATCATGATCTCTTCCAACGCTCTGAAAGAGCTGGGCGAGGACGAGTTCATCAAGATGATGCGCTTTGTTGACTGGCTGTGGTACTCTGACGAGGGCCTGACCCTGACCAAGTGGGGCAAAGAGGGCGAGACCTACACCGTCACCGACGGCACCTACAGCCTGACCCCCGGTTACTACTGCAACGGCCTGTCCATCGCACAGACCTCCGATGATCAGATCGACCTGCGTGAAGAGCTGGGCTACGCCTGCGGCAACTTCATGTATTCCGGCAACACCGAGCTGCTGACCAGCAACTTCAGCGAGGATCTGCGTGACTTCTACGACCGTCAGGGCCAGTACCGCAAGCTGCGCCCGCTGGATCCCACCGTTACCTTCGACGAGGATCAGATGGAGATGCTGAACCTGTGGGGCACCCCCATGACCGATACCGTCAACGCTTGGACCTGCAAGTTTGCCATGAATCAGGCCGACATCAACAACGATTGGGATACCTACGTTGCTGAGGTCGAAGCCCAGAACATGCAGAACATCGTTGATATGTACAACGACACCTACAACGCAAGCAAGTAATTTGTTTGGAAACTGACTGTCCCTGCGACAGTGATGCAACTGCCGGGGGCAGCCTCACGTAACAACATGGGGCTGCCCCCGGTTTGCTGTTTATGGTACGCAAGTACCGCGCCCCGGTGACGGGGCGCACCGTGTGTGCCCGACACGGCCATGTCGGACCTGCACGGCACTTCCCGTCACATCCCCTTACCTTTATTAAAAGGAGCTGTTCCTTATGAAACGCACCGATTTCAGCGTCGACTGGCTGTTTGCCGCCTGCGCGCCGGATACTGAGCTGCTGCCTTGGAACGCGCAGTTCACCCCCGTCGACCTGCCCCACGATTGGCAGATTCGCCACGCGGACGATCTGTACCGCGACGGCACGCTGTTCTACCGCAAATATTTCTTTGTCACCGATGTACCCGGCACCCGCCGCATGCTTTGGTTCGGCGGGGCCTACATGGATACGACCGTTTTCGTCAACGGCACCGAAGTCGGCCAATGGAAGTACGGCTACACGTCGTTCTGGTTCGACATCACCGATGCGCTCCATGAGGGCCAGAACGAGGTTCTTGTCCGCTGCAATCTGCGCCACCCCAACTCCCGCTGGTACTCTGGTGCGGGCCTGTACCGCAATGTGGAACTGTGGGAGGCTCCCGACCTCCACTTGATGCCCGATGGACTGTATGTAGCTGCCAAAGAGGGCGACAACGGCGCTTGGACCGTGGCCGTCACTGCCGAGGCGGGTTCCGTCACCGCCGCCAGCGCGGGCCGCACGCTGACGTTGCATCTGACCGATGATAATGGCAGCCTTCTTGGCACTGCCGCCATCCCTGCCGATGCATGGGCCGCTCTCCCCTCCCCCGATGGCTGGCGCACGGGCAAGGAAACCGCGATTTACAAAGCCTCGCACGTCTTCACGCTGCAAAACCCCGCATTGTGGGACTTGGACGCGCCGAACTTCTACCACATCACGGCAGAGTTAACCGGCGCCGATGGCGTTACCGACACACTAACCACCCGCTTTGGCTGCCGCACCATCGAAGCCACACCCGACTGCGGGCTGCTGGTGAATCACAAGCGCGTTTTGATCAGGGGCGTCTGCATCCACCACGATTTCGGCTGTCTCGGTTCGGCGTTTGAGTACAGCGCCGCCAAGCGTCAGCTTGAAATCCTCAAGTCCATGGGGGTTAACAGCATCCGCACGGGTCACACACCACCCGCGCCGCAGTTCATGGATCTGGCCGACGAGATGGGCATTTTGATGGATGTCGAGAGCTTCGACTGCTGGCGCAGCGGCAAGAACCCTTACGACTACGGCCGCTTCTTTGACAAGTGGCAGGAAAAGGATGTTGCTGCCTGGATCCGCCGCGACCGCAACCACCCAAGCCTGCTGTTCTGGTGCATCGGCAACGAGATCTACGACACCCACGCAGGTTCCGAGGGCGCGGACACAATGCGGATGCTGCTGGCCGAGGTCGCCGCGCACGACCCTGCGCGCAACGGCATCCCAACGCTCGGTTCCAACTACATGCCGTGGGAAAATACACAGCACTGTGCCGATATCATCAAGGTCGCGGGCTATAATTACGGCGAGCGCCTCTACGCCGCCCACCACGAGAAGCACCCCGACTGGGTCATCTACGGCAGTGAGACGTCGTCCATCGTGCAGAGCCGCGGCATCTACCACTTCCCGCTTTCGCAAAGCCTGCTGTCTGATGATGATCTGCAGTGCTCAAGCCTGGGCAACAGCCGCACGAGTTGGGGCGCGGAGAGCTGGGACGTCTGCCTGCAGAGCGAGCAGCGCTGGCCGTTCACGCTGGGGCAGTACCTTTGGACCGGGTGGGATTACATCGGCGAGCCGACACCCTACCACACGCGCAGCAGCTATTTCGGCACGATTGACACGGCAGGCTTCCCGAAGGACGCCTACTACGTTGTGCAGGCCGCGTGGCTCGACCCCAAAACACACCCAATGGTACACCTGTTCCCCTACTGGGACTTCAACGACGGGCAGCTGATTGACCTCTGCGCTTGCACCAACGCCCACAGCGTAGAACTGTTTGTGAACGGCGAGAGCCTTGGCCGCAAGGTGCTGGATTCCGCCAAGGGGCCGTACCGCCAGCTGGCAGGCAGCCTACCACCCCGGCAGCGTCAAGGTCGTAGCCTACGATGAAAACGGCAAGGTTGTGGCAACCGACGAGCAGGATTCCTTCGATGACAGCGCTATGGTCTGCCTGCAGGCTGACCGCAAGACGATTTCCGGCGATGGCCGTGAGCTTGCGTTTATCACAATCACAACCCGCGACAAGAACGGCAACCCTGTGCGCAACGCGAACGACCGCGTGACGGTCCGCGTAAATGGCGCGGGTGTGCTGGTGGGCCTTGACAACGGCGACAGCGCCGACCCCGACGAGTACCAGACCGACAGCCGCCGCCTTTTCAGCGGCATGCTGCTGGCCGTTGTGGCGGGCAATGGCCGCACCGGCACGATTACCGTGGATGTCACGGCCCCCGGCCTGCGCCCTGCAGTGCTGACGCTGAACGCCGCCCCGTTTGAGGGCCCCGTCCGCCGCCGTCTGCCGCCGCTGACCTTCGGCGGCAGCACGCAGGAAATCCCTGTGCGCAAGCTGACCCTGACCGCCGAGCGCACAGCGCTGGACAAGGAGCACCCCGTAACGCACATCACCGCCGCACGCCGGCCAGCAGCAGCAACCTTCACCGACATCGAGTGGCAGTTGACCGACGACAAGGGTGTACCCGCCGTAAACGCGGCCATGCAGCCAGACGGTGACGTGCTGACGGTGACCGCCCTGGGCGATGGCACACTGCGGGTTCGCGCCCTGGTGCGCAATGGCCACGATGCACCGCAGCTGATCTCCCAATTGGAGTTGTCCATCTCTGGCGTCGGTCAACTGCACAAGAACCCTTATGAATTTATCTCGGCCAGCCGTTTTGATGCGTCCTTCGGCGATATCGGCAACGGCAACGAGCGCGGCGTTTCCACCTCCCGCACGGGCCGCAGCTGGGTGCTGTTCGATGATATCGACTTTGGCCCCGATGGTGCAGATACGGTGGAGCTGCCAATCTTTGCGCTGGACGGAGAACCGACGACCTTCCGCTTCTGGGACGGCGAGCCCTACGCCGAGGGCAGTACAATGATCGGCGAGCGCGTCTACCACAAGCCCAAGCAGTGGAACGTCTACCAGCCCGACACCTTCAAGCTGGACAAGCTCCTGCGCGGCATCGGCAGATTTGCCGTGGAGCTGAACGTGAAGGTCCACATCAAGGGCTTTACCTTCACCCGTCATTCTCGTGCATGGGATACCCTGGCTGCGGGCGCGTGCGATGCCGTCTATGGCGATTCCTTTACCCGCGACGGGTCGCGTGTGCTGGGCATCGGCAACAATGTCTCGCTGCTGTTTGACCGCATGGACTTTGGCGAGACCGGCTGCTGCGGCATCCGCATTACGGGCCGCAAGCCCGTTGCCCGCCAACACGGTGCATCTGATGTTTGCCGCTGCAGACGGCGGTGAGACCGAGCGCCGTGTGGTCGAGTTTGGCCCACAGGCCGATTGGGGCGAGCAAACCTTCACGTTTGAGCCCGTCACAGGGGCGCGGCAAGTCACGTTCCTCTTCCTGCCCGGCACGCAGTTTGACTTTGATTCCTTTACATTTATTTGAGGCAACTACCTATGAATCACGAAATTTATGCGGACCATGCCGCCACCGCGCCCATTGAGCCGCTGGCGCTGGAGGCCATGTATACCGCATACCAAGAGTACGCGAACCCTGCCGCACTCTACCGCAGCGCCCTGCACACCAAGCAGACCGTGGAAAAAGCACGGCTGACCGTGGCGGAAAATCTGGGCTGCACCCCCGACCATATATTTTTCACCTCCGGCGGCAGCGAAAGCAACACCTGGGCCATCCGTGGCACGGTGCCGCAGGGCGGTCATGTGGTCACAACGCCCATCGAGCACCACTCGGTTCTGAACGCCAGCGCGTCAATCCGGGACGATGGCGGCCGCATGACAACGCTGGAGGTTGACGGGTTCGGCCGCGTTGTACCTGAGAGCTTGACCCGCGCCCTGGCGGCCCACCCCAACCTGGTCAGCTTGCAGTACGCCAACAACGAGGTAGGCGTTGTACAGAACATTCCCGCGCTGGCAGCGCTCTGCCGTGAGGCGGATGTGCTGCTGCACGTTGACGCTGTGCAGGCTGCGGGACACCTGGCCATCCCGCTGGACGGCATCGATTTTCTGTCGGCGTCGGCCCACAAGTTCGGCGGGCCGAAGGGCATCGGCTTCTTGTATGTGCGCGAGCCTCGCAAACTGCGCCCGCTGATTTACGGCGGCAGTCAACAGTACGGCCTGCGCCCCCGGCACTGAGCCCGCAGCGCTGATTGCGGGCTTGGCCGCAGCGTTCAAGGTCACCTGCGCCGAGCGCCGCCAGCGCACTGCCAAAAAGCGTGCCCTGGCCGAGGAGTTTTGGCAGACGCTGCATGCTGCCCGGCCCGAAGCACGGCTGCACACCCCTGCGGACGGCCTGCCGGGCCTGCTGAGCGTTGGCCTACCCGGCCGCAGCGGCCAGCGGCTGACCTACCAGCTGGATGTAGCAGGGGTCAGTGTCTCCCCCGGCGCAGCGTGCGACAACCGCGGCGTGCAGGAACCCTCCCACGTTTTGATGGCTCTGGGCGGCACTGCGGCCGAGGATGCGCTGTCGACCTTACGTTTCAGCTTCGGCAGTGCGAACCGCCCCGGCGACGGCAAAGAAGCTGCGGAACGGCTGATAAAAATTCTGGAACAACAATAATTTTGTTCACATATATAGGAGGTTTTACCATGGCATTTACCAAGTGCTGGCTGGCATACCCGGAGATTAGGGGCTGCCGTTGCGACGCGATTTCTCTGCATACCGAGCTGACGGGCGAAACCATCGACCGCGCCAAGGCAGAACTGGCCGAGGGCTTCAAGGGGGTCTGTACGGCGCAGCGCTGACCGAGGGCGACGACATCACCCTGGCGCTGGACACGGCCCTGGACCCTGAGGGCTACCGCTTGAAGGCCGCCGACGGCCATTGCACCATCGAGGGCGGCAGCGAAGTAGGCGTTTTGTACGGCGTTTTTGCACTGCTGCGCAATCTGCAGACTGCAGGCAAGGCGTGGGCGCAGTTCACCGCCGATGAGGAGAAGGCACCATCCAACCGCCTGCGCATGCTGAACCACTGGGACAACATGGACGGCAGCATTGAGCGCGGCTACTCCGGCGATTCCTTCTTTTTCAAAGATTCCGAAATTCTAATCGATGTACCGCGTTTGACGGCTTACGCCCGTATGCTCGCGTCCGTGGGCATCAACGGCATCACAATCAATAACGTCAACGTCAATGACGCCGCCAGCTGGCTCATCACCGACCGCTACTTCGGCGCCCTGCAGGAGTATCTGAAAATCTTCACCCCCTACGGCGTCAAGCTTGTATCCGAGCATCAACTTTGCCGCCCCGATGGAGCTGGGCGGCATGGACTCCGCCGACCCCTGCGACCCCGCCGTGGCCAAGTGGTGGGCGGATAAGGCCCAGGAGGTCTGGGCAAACCCTGCCCGGCCTGGGTGGTTTCCTGGTAAAGGCCGACTCCGAGGGCCGCCCCGGCCCCTTCACCTACGGTCGCAACCAGGCCGACGGCGCAAACATGCTGGCCGATGCCGTGGCCCCCTGCGGCGGTCACATTGTCTGGCGTTGTTTCGTCTACAACTGCCAGCAGGATTGGCGCAATACCAAGATTGACCGCGCCCGCGCAGGCTACGACTATTTTATGCCGCTGGACGGCACCTTCCGCGACAACGTCACGCTGCAAATCAAGAACGGCCCCATGGACTTCCAGGTGCGCGAACCGGTCTCCCCGCTGATTGGCGGCCTGCAGCACACCCACATTGCCGTGGAGTTCCAAATTGCGCAGGAGTACACGGGCCAGCAGCGCCACGTCTGCTACTTGATGCCCTGGTTCCGCCAGATTTTGGACTTCGACATGCACACCCGCCCGAACGGCGACGCCCATGTGCGTGCGCTGATCCAAGGCGCAGGCAACGGAATGGTGGCCGTGACCAACACCGGCAACGATGAAAACTGGACCGGCCACGACCTGGCCGCTGCGAATCTCTACGGATTCGGCCGCTTGAGCTATGACACCACGCTGGACCCCGCCGTGATTGCCGGCGAGTGGCTGCGGCTGACCTTCGGCAACAATGAGCCTGTGGAAAAGACGCTGTACCGCATTTTGATGCAGTCCTGGCCCACCTATGAGAAATACAACGCCCCCCTGGGCGTGGGCTGGATGGTCAACCCCAACTACCACTACGGCCCCAACGTTGACGGTTATGAGTACAGCCGCTGGGGCTGCTACCACCGCGCCTCCTTCGACGGCATTGGCATTGACCGCTCGCCCACGGGCAGCGATTACTGCCACCAGTACGCCCCCGAACTGGCCGAAATGTACGCCAATGTGGAGACCTGCCCCGAAGAGCTGCTGCTCTTCTTCCACCACATGCCGTACAACTATGTGCTCAAGAGCGGCAAAACGATCCTGCAGCACATCTACGACACCCACTTCGAGGGTGCCGAGGACGCCGCGCGGTTCTACGACGAGGTTGTGACGCTGAAGCCTTACCTGGATCCTGCCGTGTACGCCCGCCTGGAGGCACGCTTTGCCCACCAGAAGGAGCACGCCTGTGAGTGGCGCGATGTCATCAACACCTACTTCTACCGCAAAACGGGCATCGGCGATGCCCACGGCCGCAAAATTTACGAATAATTAAAAAGTGCGCCGCCGCGTGGAACTTTCACGCGGCGGCGCTTTTTTATCCGTGAGAGGCCATCTGGCGGTACTCGGTAGGGGTATAGCCTATCTGCGCCTTGAACAGGCGGTTGAAGGTTGCGATCGAGTTGAAGCCCGACCGCATAGCGATCTCGGTGATGGGGATCGTATCGTCCACCAGCAGTGCTTTTGGCATAGATGATGCGGCGCGCCACCAGGTAATTGTGGCAGGTCATGCCCGTGTTTTCCTTGAACAGGCGCGAAAAATGGTAGACACTAAACCCCGCGCGGGAGGCCAGATCCTCGACCGAGAGACGCTCGGTGCAGTGGTTGTTGATGTAGGCGCACAGCTCTGCAAAGCGGCGCATGTGGTCCTGCTGCTTGGGGTAATCCAGCACCTGCTCGCTGTTCTGGCGGTGCTCATACCGCCCGAAGATCGAGAAAAAGTGCAGCATCAAGGCCATGATCTCGCTCTCACGGCAGACGTTCGTGCTGAAATACTCGCCCTCTATCTGCGCCAGCACCGCAAACAGCTGGTCGGCCAGTTCGGGGTCCTCCTGCCGGGTGACAAGGCGGAAGGGGTAGAACGTGTTGAACAACTCGGGCATGTCCTGTATCTGATGAAAGTACGATACGCTGTAGTTCATGATGTATCGCTCCCCCGTTTTGGGTGCGCGAATGCTGTGCAGCTCGCCCGATGCGATAATCAGCACATCATGGGGCTGCAGCGTCACGGTCTTGCCCGCAATCGTAACCGTGTAGGTACCCTCGATGGGGGAGATGATCTCGCCAGGGGCATGCCAGTGCAGTGGGAAATCGGCGTCCTCCATGTTGCGGTAAAAGCGGATCGCCGTTGAAAAGCGGAAATCGACAGTTTCAGTCGTACCGTCCAGATTCTCTATTTTGCCGGGGCTCACACTGCCGTATTTTTTGAGCAGTTCTACTTCCATAGTTTGTTTTCCTCGTGGCCTGCTGCCGTAAAAAGGTCGTTTCTTTTATTGTATCGCGGTTTTCCGCTCCAGTCAACAGGTACGGGGATGGAGTTTCCCCGCTAGAGTTTTATAATAAACGCAAAGCTCCAAAAACAGAGCTTTAGCACAAAAAGTACAAATACCGTCTATGCTTCTTTATCTAAGAAAGGCACTGGCAGCGCGGGGCAAGGACATATATTATTTTTATCTGGATGTACTCAAACCCATGCAGCTCCTGTTTCATGGAATGTATGAGCGGGCAAAAGTTGATGGCAGCATCCGCACGGATATCCCGGAAGAGGAAATGTTTATCACATCATCTATCTGATGCAATTTCTATATGCAACATTACGGTTGTCCGACGCGATTACTCGATATAACGACAAACCCTCTGGCCGCGCTTTGTTTTGCGTGTGCTGGAGAAAATGACAGTGATGGTGCAATTTATATTTTTGCTGTTAATAAGCGTGATGTGCGATATGCCAATAGTGATAGAGTCCAGATGCTTGCAACCCTTGCTGAGTTTAGAGCATACAACCTCTCGGCCATCGGCAGTCTTAGTACCCGGTTTGATTTTCTCCACAACCTTAATCAAATTCTCAAGGTCGTAGTACAGACCGATATTACCGGAATACATAATGACGAACTTTCCACCCAGACCGTATTTCTTCTTGAAGGCCAAAACCTTTTCATTGCTCTCATCCAATGGATAAATCTCGTTTTCATCGATCCAGTTGTTGATCATAACCGTTTTCGGGACTTTCTTATCCTTGAAGCGATTCTCAACCGTTTCCACCAGATCACGGCCGACTGTAATTACAAGGTCGCTGCGTTTGCAGCTGAACTTGTCGAACCACATCATGGCATCTGTGATAAGTTTGCTCTTGGTGTAGCCAACAGCCAACACCTGCTCCGGGTTAAAATCCTGAATGTTGTAAATGTACTTGGCGTGTTTCATCCATTTGCCCCAGACGCCCAGCAAGCCGGCCGATGTCAAGTCTTGGACAACATTTTTCACAAATAAAATTGAAAAAATGCAAAAAAATAAGCCCTACAAGGCTTTCAGTCGGTATCGAACTGATCTGAGCCTTGTAGGGCTTAACTGTTTACTCTATATGTTTTTTCTTAGACCGCCTGCAGCGGGGTGTTTTCCATCACTTTCTTAAATTCCTCTACTGTCATTCCAGCATCTTCCGCTGCTTCTTCAATTGTCACACGGCCTTTTCTCACCTGTTTAACCAGCATCCGCATCTCACCAATGTTGATGCCTTCTTCTCTACCTTCGGCCTTTACGCCCTGACTAAGGTTGCACATAACAAGCACCTCCCTTTCCAGTTCTTCGTTCATTGCAACGCCAAATTCTTCTTCAAGAATTTTCTTTTTCTCAGTAGCTGCTCTGGAAGAAGAGAGCAACACATCCATAAATTTCACAATACCTGTATAGTTTTCCGTACCCGGTTCTCCAAGACAAATCGTTACAACACTCATCAAATCGTAGTTTTCCGATTTTTCAACAGCGTTTCCAATCAACTGCTCTGGTCGGATAGAATAACGAATCAGAGTGTTTTGGAACTCCTTGGTTGGGTGTGTACAAACCCAGATAGAGTACACTTTTCGGATTTTCCCATACTCCGAGTTCGTGAATATCGGACCATGCTGTGCGGAGATCATCCTGCCGCAGTAATAGATTGCCCGCTTTGTCAAAGGGTATCCCGGATTAAAAGCAGTCTGCGCTTCCACATTAATAATAAGACGTATCACATCTTTCTGTGCAGTAGAACCCTCTGATGCTGGTGCGATTGCATCGAACCGAACATCATAATTGATGGTTCCCTCCGTCAGCGTAGAATCCTCATTATTGCTTCCGGTAATTACGCCAGCCGTTTTCTTGGGTCTGTTTGTATCATCAACATGAACGCCAACCGTGCCCACTTCCGGCGTTCCTTCGATATACTTCTCTGCAATTTCGTCTACGGAACAGGCACTGTACTCATTCACACAGTTCTTCATAATCTGTGCCAGAATCTGTTTGTTGGCAAGCAGCTTCTTGGCAGTCTTATCATAGCTCGAATCATATTCCGTCTGCGTTATCGCATGAGCAAGCTGATTTTCCATCGGCATTCACTTCCTTACAGCAGATTCAAGAGGAGAGTATACTTCCCCCATTGTTAAAGCTTTCATCTTACCATAAGACACTTTGCATATCAAGCTGGCAGATGTAAACTTTTCAGCATAGATTTGTCCATATTGCCCACTCTGGTTTAAATTCAAGTTAGCATAATTCAGCATAATATTTCAATAGATCAATACCTATATTCAAGATTCTTCCCCTGCCTTGACTACCATTCCCGTTCATCTTTTTTCAAGTGAAATGATAACTGCGTTTTCTCAGCTTCATATCTCCCCTTAAACTGATGATCCTTTCCTACGGCTAGTTCATTTGCCTCCAGCAACGCCTGAATGAACTGTATTCCGTTAATCATCATTCGGCACTGCCCATCGGTCAACAGCCTGTCTGGAACCTTAAAGGACATAGGATGTTCAGCGGTGCACGGAGTAATCGCAATAGACTTCCGATCTTTCCTCTGCAAAACACAAATATAGGTCGGGCTCCCAAGAACACGAATAACATCCTTTCCCACATTCATTCTTCGGCTTTCTGCCGGAATCGTCACCAGCAGATTCATAATTCGTCCAGAACTCATGTCAGCATTCCTTTCTCAACACCCTCACTGCCCGGTCGTTGTACATTTTCAGGCTGTTCCGGCAAATCTGGTAAAGGTATATTTTCAGAGTCTTCACATTGCGGTATCGGTACTGAAATAGTATCTGTTTTCTGTTCAGGCTCATCCAATACAACAGAGCCCTGATATCCAATAAAATCCTCGAACAGATTCATCTGATGACCAGCGATGTAATCATTATAAGATTTCCCGATCCGATCCTTATAGACATCCGGGAAGAACTTTATCTGTTTCTTTCTTCATCTCACCAGTAAGCGGGTCCGTGTATTCCTGTGGTTTCGGGGTGAACATGATTGCTTCTTCCAAATCGAACAACATACAAAGGCCCTGATCTGAATTAGCCACTCGTCCAAGCACTTTATAACGGCATTCCCGATTCCAGTTCATGAGCCTGAAGATATTTTCCACAAATTCTAATGATGTAATATCCTTATTCACCCAGTTTTCGTCTTTCTGTCGCGCCCATTCAACAGACGCGCTGTCCTCTTCCGGGCACATAATCAACGCAAAGCCGTTTCTTATTGGGGTGCAAAATCGGAAGGACATACTTGATTCCTTCAAAAAGCCGAATGCACGCCATATTAAATTTCATAACACCATATTTTATGCTCACTGCAGGTTTATTCAGCATGGAAAACTGGGTACGCGGCGGCAGTTCATAACCATCAAACTTTTCGTACTCCAGTTCTCTTTTTTTATGTTCTTTTCGTATCTGCGTCAACTCACGAATCAAGGAGATTTCCCGAACGCTCAGTTCCTGCGCCCTGCTTTTTTTCTTCCATTCTATAAGTCCTCCTACATCGACATCAAAAGATCATCCAGTTCACGTTGAACTTCATTTCTGCTTGGAATTGCACCAATCATGGGATTTTCTACGACTTGTCCAGATTCCATCACATCACTAACTGTAATGCTCTGAACCCATTTACTCCGATATAACCGGCATTTCAGATTCATCGAACAATTTTCTATCTGTTCATACTGATTTTTTCCAGTCAAAATCCGGGACTCATCCAATTCAAAAATTAGAACTTTGCATTTTCCTCTCCACGGCAGATACCACGACACTGGTAACGACAACTCCACTTCCAGTTCATTGCTTCAAATATCACCCCTGAAAATGCCCTGGATGAAAAAGCTGCTGCAAATCTTATCCTTATTTTCCCAATGTATCGCTGTTGAAGCATCACGATTACTTTTTCGCAGGATTACGACTTGCAGAATCGGATGATAGAGCAGTTCCACATGCTCGCAGTCGTCCAACCGGGTATGACACGCTTTGCTGAAACGGATTCCATTTTTAGAAATCGTCATAACCGGGCTGCTCTGGTTGATAAAGCAAGTACCTGAAACCGTCAGATAATCAGATAACAATGCCATATCCGACTTCTTTCCAAACCGCATTTCCGTCATATCGCTCAATTCGACCACTTCTTCCGGCAGATAGGCATTCAGGCAAAGGCTGCGGATGCTTTCAACACTGATGCCGCTCCAATTCGGATGGATGCCAACAAGGCCTTTCAATGTTCCCTGCTGGATCACCACAATATCCTGCACACCGCACTTCTTCCTGCTGGATGCCACCAGATGTGCAGCCCGTGCAATTTCCGGCGAAACGATTGCTTCATGGTGTTCCGGAACATAGGCAGAGCAGCGATTCCCATTATTCTTTGTAACCTTGCCCAGCTTGTAGTCCACCACGATGCTCTTCCGGGCTTCCAGATCACCCCAGCGGCGTTCATTTTTCATGATGTTTGCTACCATCACACCGTTCCACTCCTGCCTACCGCGCAGGGTGCTGCGCTTTTTCTGCGTCAAGATCATTGCAATCTGATCATAGTTATACCCTTGAATAAATGCCAGAAAGATAAACCGAACCGTCTTTGCTTCTTCCGGCTCGATCACCAACTGGCCATCCTTCGTAATGCCGATACCCCATCAGGTCAGCCACCGGGTACTGACCTGTCATAATGCGCTGATCATACGAAAGGATCATCCGGCGGCTCTTGTTGCCCGATTCCCAGTCTGCCAAAAGAGCCTGAATGTCAAGACTGTATTGACTGCTTGGATTCAGCGTGTAGATGTTTTCTGTTTCAAAGTACACGCCAATGGGATGTTCCGGGTGCATGGTTTTCAGGGCAGCGATCTGCGTCATGCAATCTGAAAAATTCCGAGCAAAACGTGAAATGCTGGCACAGATAATCAAATCCATCTTCTGGTCTTTGGCATCTCGCATCATGCGTTTAAACGCATCACGTTTCCGCAGCGATGTGCCGGATTTTCCTTCATCGCTGTAAATGTCCTGCAAATTCCAGTTTTCCGTTTCTGCAATCTTTTTGGTGTAATATAGAGTCTGGTTTTCAATGGAAGAAATCTGTTCTTCGCTAGAGGTGCTGACACGGGCATAAACCGCTACACGCTTCAGGTCACTGTCGTAAATCGACGGTGTCGGTTTCGCCGGACGAAAGTAGTCTTTTGCCGTTTTCTGGCCCTGTTCTGCCTGCTTATGGATTCTGTCCCGAATTTCAGCTTTTCTCTTTTCGGACTCCAAATGCCTACTCTGCCAGTCTGCTCCACTCGGCAGCACTTCAAGGTTTTCCACCGAAATACACTCTACATCTTTTGGATTATACTGTCCTTCCACGTTCATTTTTTCAGCCTTTGTCATTTCATGTTCCAGTCGGATTCTCCACTCAAGATAATCTTTCCTTCGGATTGATGTATATTTTTTCGGCCAATTCTTTCAGGTTCTGACGCTGATTCTCAACATCAAGAATCGTGTCAATTCTCTGGTCGTCATCATCTGTAACAATGTCCACCCGCATCGGCAAATCAAACAGATATTTCAGCAGAAAGCAGAAATCACAAGTATTTGCTGCAAGATAGGCCCTTGTCTGCGAGAAAATCAGATTGACGGCACCCTTTTTGCAATCTTTGAGCAGATGCACCATTTCCGGGCGTTTATAAATTTCCTTATTCCCTGTGATGTCAATATAGACACCAACCAGCCTTTTATCCGCATTATCCCTAAACTTTTTCAGCATAGTAGGAACTATGATAGGCTACTGCTGCATCCTTAGAGCGTTCCCACAGTTTTGCAAGTTTCACATAGCCGCCAACCTTATACTTGCGGTCCATTCATAGCACCTTCTTCCAGCTGAACACTCCAATACCATCTCCGCTTCTTCTGGTAGCAGTGGATTCCCATTTCCGTTTTTACCATCCGCGCCACTCGTTTGCTGACACCCTCATTGTCCAGACGGCAATAAATTTCATTTGCGCTCATATCGCCTTTTTTCAAGGAAATGCTTGATCCAGTAGGCAGCTTTCTGTTGCTCTGTATCAAATTTAGGTTCGGCGTCCGGCTGTTGTTTTTCAAAGAGCTGTGGCCTGCATTCCAGCCATCGAAAGCCCTTGTTCGGCAGAAATGGAAAAGCGGATGTCTTCTGCCGTAGGCGCAAGACTGTTTTTGATTTGATGTACGATTCTTATATCAGGATTCTCGGTATCCCTCTCCACCTGTAGGACGCTTCGTGCTGCTGCCACAACATCAATACTGCCAAGGCTGCGGTACAGCCCTTTGGAGCCTTCTTTTTTTTGTTGAGGTGTCCAATCAGAACGATAGCGCAGTCGTAACCAGCAGCCCACATTCCAAGGCGGCGCATGAGTTTCCGCGCTCTGCCTGCGATTTGCAAATCCGAATCGCTGCCAAGATAAGCCTGAATCGGATCGATCACGACCAATCGAGGCCGAAATTCAATGATTGCCTGACGGATGCGCTCATCGTCCAATGTAAGGCCGTTATAAACTTCTTCGTTGATGAAAGCAATCTTCTTGCAGTCTGCTCCGCAGCGTTCCAGACGGGGGCTTTATTGTGTCTGAAACGCCATCCTCCGAGCATTGATAAATCACTTTTTGCGGCGCACCAATCTTGCAGCCGTCCGGAGTCTTACCACCTGTTGAAAGTTCGGCAATCAGATTCATCATCATAGTCGATTTCCCATCTCCAGGATCACCCTGCAGCAGTGTAATTTTCCCGATTGCAATAAAGGGATACCACAGCCACCGTACATCCGTTGACTGAACTTCGCTATACAGTGTCAGCAGCCGTTCCATTTCGTTTTCCCCACTTTATTTTCACAGCTTGATTTCATGCTTTTATTATACACTTATCAGATGATTTTTTCTGTGAACCAGCAGGTCACTTTTTGCTCAAAATGTGAACTGTTGGTTCACATTTTGGCCTCAAAGCCATCTCCGCTAGAGGGGAAAAATAAAAATTCTGACTGCCAAGCAGATTGCTCTTTTGGTTCTTCTTGATTCATTTCTCCATAAGTCAAATAATTATAGTATTCTTATGCGGGCATTTGAAAGGAAGATTGCCATATGTCCGTAAATTGTACTGCTCTTGGAAAACGAATCAGCTTCTACCGTTCAAAATCGAATCTGTCGCAGGAAGCCCTCGCCGCAAAAATCAACTGTAGCCGTGAACACATTGTCCGTATCGAAAATGGAACAAAAATCCCTAGCATTTCTGTTCTTGTCGAAATTGCCAACACCTTATCCGTTTCCGCGGATGAGCTTTTGCTCGATTGTCTTGAACATTCTTCTTCCTCTGCAAACTCTGAATTTCACCGCTTGCTGCTGGACTGTAATGAAACTGAACAGACTGTCATTATTCGCATGGCGAGGGAGTTAAAGGCCACTCTTGTCAGCCTTGGGATTTAACATCCATCCGTATTAAAATCACTAAATAAAAAAAGGCCCGCATAAGCTGCAGACGCACCCTCGAATCCTCCTGGGTGCTGTCTGTGGTTTATGTGGGCCTTCGTTTGTTTTTGCTGAAACCTACGGAATGAAACACCCTCATAGCCGAGAAGATTTACGAATCCTCTCAACTATGAGGGCGTTGTTTTTTTATTCATGCAGTTCCAACGGCAGGCCATCTGGATCAAAGAAAAATGTCATCTTCTTTTTGGGTGTAGCTGTCCAATCGAATCGGTTCGCATCCTATCCCCATCTGTTCCAGTTCTGCTACAGTAGCTTCCACATCATCCACCCGGAACGCCAAATGCCGCAGTCCGCAGGCTTCCGGTCGATTCACACGCTTAGGTGGGTTCGACTCTGCGAAGATCTCCAGTTCAATCGCATCAGAACCCTCACCAACACGCAAATCCAGTTTCCAGTCATTCCGTTCTTTACGGAAGTTTTCCCGTACAATCGCAAATCCCAGCTTGTTCACATAGAAGTCTTTCGATTTTTCATAATCTGAAACGATGATTGCCACATGATGAATCGCTGCTAATTTCATTTTCTAGGTTTCACCTTTCCCTTATATGTACCATACTTGCCGAATTATTGCTGCCGCCAGTTCCAAAAACACTACCACACTGCTGACCACCTGTGGAATCATAAAAATCACAAATCCACCAATCAGCATTTGAAGTGCTTCTATCCCCCTGCGATTGTTTCATCAGGAACGAAAGCACTGCTGTTGCCAACAGCACACTGCCCAGCAGATAGAATATCCATGCTGAGCAGCAATGAAGGAACGTCACGAACCATTTCAGCAGCCATACTACGACGAGTAGCGGCAGGGTCAATAAGGTCAATATCAGTTTTACCAGCTTTCGGGTCATACTCATTTCGTCCTCCTTCCGGTTGGTCTGTTGCCCATATTATAACATACTCTTTGATGTTATATCATGGGCAACTTTGCTTTTTGAAATTCAGTCTGTGTGTAATGCTCTCACGGCATCCTGTATGCTCTGCTCATATTTGAACCGTACAACGATACGCCCACCCTCATGCACATAAACATTTTCGATGAAGGCCGACACCATGCTTGCCGTAAGTCTCGTGCCGTGCAGGAAATTTTCTGCCTGTTCTGCTGCTGCGCGTACCGTCCCTGGAACAACGCTCTTGACAGATTCTTCCGCTTTGAATTGTTCGATTTTGTCCTGCACTTCTGCAATCTTCCTATCGCATTCCTGTTTTTGTTCTTATAATTGTCCAGAGAGAGCGTTCCTGCCGCGTATTCCTCATACATCCGCATCTTCTCACCTTTCAGATTTTTCAGTTCCTGCTCCATCAAAGTTTTTCGACGGCTCGCCTTTCTACTGGCTTCTTTTAAACTCTGTTCTTCCTTTTTTTAATATCACCATAGAGAGAGTCCAATAGAGAAAGTTCTTTTTTTTAATGCCTGAAACACTGCATTTTCAATATCACTGGCCTGATATATTTCCGATGAACATTGGGTCTGACCGATAAGTTCCATTCCCTCTCTGCACCAGAATATGGGAGAAGCCTGTTTGTAGTCATACCCCAGGGCTCGTCTGCAATTACCGCATCGAATTTTCCCCTTGAGTGGGAAATCCACGCTGCCCATCACTACTCTATGCCCGTTGTTTCTTATGACAAGCTGCGCTTTTTCAAACTCTTCCCGGCTGACGATAGCTTCATGGGTTCCCTCCGTAATGTACTGCTGACTTTTGGGAACTGTTCGGATGATGCACTTGCCGGAAATCAGCGTTTTGGTTTTGCCCAAGACCATCGCCCCGGTGTACACATACGCCGTAAGGATTTTCCAAACGCGAGAACTATCCCAAAGAATCACCGGGGCGATGGTATGGTTGTTTCCTTTGCCATACGCCTTATTTTCTTTGTTATATACGCTCGGCACAGGAACATTTTCGTCATTGAGCATCATTGCTATCTCTCTTGTACCTAACCCCAGAATCGCAAGGTCGAAAATACGCCGCACGATTTTTGCCGCTGGCGGGTCAATGATAAATGCGCCCTTTTTGTCCGGGTCGAACTGATAGCCGAACGGTGCAGCGGATGCCGTTGTAATGCCTTTTCGCCACTTGACCTGATTGGCAGTCCGCAGCTTCTTCCCTGCGTCCCGGCAGTACATCGTGTTCACCAGATTGCTGACCACCACATCCATGCCCAGCGTTGTACCTTTATAATTATTGCTATCATAGTTGTCATTGATGGCAATGAGCCTTACCCCCAGCAAAGGAAAAATCTGCTCCATGTACTCACCCACGCCGATATAATCACGACCAAAGCGAGAGGGTCTTTTACAATGATGGTATCAATCTTGCCATTGCGAACACCATCCATCATCTGCTGGAATCCCGGTCTTTCAAATAATGAGGTGTGATAGCGATAGCGGCAAAAAGCTAATAAAATCAATGGTTTTGCGGACAGCGGATAGACAGGGAATGTGTTAAAAACTGAATACGCACACAAACGGCGTTACCTTAACCCCTTTTGGGGAGAAAGTAACGCCGTTTTTTATGCCCGCAGGAAAGGAGGTGCAGCCGGAATGTATTTCACAAAGGGCAAGCAGCGGGCGTTTGAATTGCTCATGCAGCAGAAGCCGGGATTTGACCGCTATCAATCCGGTTGTGCCGGAGATGATGAAGATTGCGGCACTTGCCGTTTCTACCGCCCCGGGTGGAAATATGAGTTTTGCGTTTTCAAAGAGTGTCCCTATTGCCCCGGCAAAAGGACGCGGAAAACGCACGCCAGCATGGACAAATAGACGGGCAAAAGCCCTTGTGCCATGCGGCTTTGCAGACGCGAAAACGGCAAAGGGCATATTGCAATACCAAAACAGCCGAAAACGGCTTTCTAATTGTCCACGCATACCAAGAGAGGAAGTGAGGAAATATGGCAGTTTTCAGAGTGGAGCGAAATACGGGATATACCGTTATGAGCAACCACCACTTGCGAAACAAGGAATTGTCCTTAAAGGCAAAGGGCTTGTTGTCGCAAATGCTTTCGCTGCCCGAAGATTGGGATTATACCCTTGCGGGCTTATCCCATATCAACCGGGAGAAGATCGACGCAATCCGCGAAGCGGTAAAGGAACTCGAAAAAGCCGGATATATCGTGCGCAGCCGGGAGCGCGACGAAAAAAGGGACGCTGGCGGGGCGCAGATTACGTCATATACGAGCGGCCGCAGCCGCGAGAGCCGGAAGCAGCTACCAGCGGCGGACAGCCGCCTATATTGGATTTACCTACATTGGAAAATCCAACATTGGATAATCCAACGTTGGAAAAACCTACGCAGGAAAAAAACCTACGTTGGAAAATCCAACGCAATTAAATAAAGATATATTAAGTAAAGAACAATCAATTACTGATTTATCAAGTACCGATTCCATTCCTTTCCATTCCCTAAACCCCTTGTCCTTTGCGCATGGCGAAGCGGCTACGCCGCCGGAAAGGAAAAAGAACGGAAGCGAAAAGCAATAGCGCAGTAGAGATTTACAGGGAGATTATCAAGGACAATATCGAATACGACCATCTCATTCAAAACTGCAAAATTGACAAAGACCGTTTGGACGAGATTGTTGACCTTATGCTGGAAACCGTCTGCACAGCCCGAAAGACAATCCGTATTGCCGGGGACGACTACCCCGCCGAATTGGTGAAATCAAGTTTTTGAAGCTGAACAGCAGCCATATTGAGTTTGTTTTGGATTGCATGAGGGAGAACACAACCAAAGTGCGCAACATCAAGCAGTATCTAAAAGCGGTGCTGTTCAACGCGCCGAGTACCATTGACAGCTACTATACCGCCCTTTGTCAATCACGACTTATACGGCGGCGAATGAGCATAGCCGCACTTTACCGGGAAAGGAGTTGATACCTTGCAGGAGGAAGTAACCCAAAAACGATTGCCCTATACGTCAAAGTGGGGAAAAGGCGCGGCGCGGCTTACCGAACAGGCGTTACAGAAAGCAATCCAAAAGTTTTTGGAGCAGAAAAGCAAACCCGCGCATGGGAAACAGACCATGCGGCAGCTTATGAAGCAGAACGCGGGTGTTTCCAACATCGAGATCACCGACAGCAATATTAAAGCCTTTGAGAGTACGGCGAAGAAATACAACATAGATTTTTCGCTAAAAAAGGTTAAGGGCGAGCAGACCCGTTACCTTGTGTTTTTCAAAGGCCGGGACGCGGACGTTATGACCGCAGCGTTTCAAGAGTTTTCCGCAAAGAAGCTGAACCGGGAGAAAAAGCCCTCTATCCGCAAAGCCCTTGCCGCTGCAAAGGACAAGGCGAAGCAGCTTAACGCCGCCCGCGACAAGGTAAAGAAAATGGACAGGGGGCGCGAGATATGAAGCAGATCAACTACAAAAAGCTGATACTTCCGAATATCCCCTATGTGTTCTTTGTCTATCTCTTTGATAAAGTCGGACAGGCGGTGCGGCTTGCCCCCGGCGCGGATATTTCTGCAAAGATACTGAATATCACACAAGGATTTTCCGCAGCCTTTGAAAACGCCTTGCCGAGCGTTTACCCGTTGGATTTGCTTGTCGGCATTGTCGGTGCGGTGATTATCCGCTTGATAGTCTATGTCAAAGGGAAAAACGCGAAGAAATACCGC
>VOFK01001052.1_pt1 | contig 72928 bp, 112 predicted proteins | sample 5384121 | NCBI WGS metagenome assembly VOFK01 (sample SAMN12384730, study PRJNA508395) | human gut metagenome | isolation source: healthy gut J | host: Homo sapiens | reverse complement strand
TGCTACATTGCTTCCGGAAAACAGTATAAGGACCTCGAAGGTATCGCAGCGGATGTTCCCTGATATCCATCAGACGCGCCGTGGTCATAAGCTTTACAACAACAGCAGAATGCGCCAGTGGGGCTGCCCTGGGTGTTCGTCACCTTGGATAATGCTGAGGCCATGGAAGTCATTCCCTCGGTATCAAGGAGCACCGTCAGATTGTGAATGTCCTGGATTACCTGACGGTCAGCGGCATCGACTACGATGATGGATGTCATGCAGCCGGAACCGCCTGGATGACAACAGTGAAGTTTCTCGAAGTACCCGGACATGGCTTATGCAGACACCACCAGAAACGGTTTCTGCGTTCCGGTAGAAGAAGACAGCGAGATGAGCGCATACTCATGAGGCGCTCTTGGAGGCAGGTAGGAAACTGCCATGGAAGACCACAGGAAAAATCGTGTATGCACGGCACCGGATGTCAAAACGCTGTTTCGTATCTGGCGAGAAGCCGAACCTGATATGACAGTTGGGACGCGAAACTTTCGTCCCGGAAGAAGTCATGGGTAAAGGCAAAAGCAGGGGATTATATGATGTCGGTCCGTGCATCCGGCAACCCCAAGATCCCTTTCGGCACGATGGTATAAGGCAACGGTATCTGTTTCGGGACTGTTTCAAAGGAGTAGGACTTTCGACTATCCGCTTTCATCGGCGACAATCTCAAATCTCTGACCGGCGATGCGGATGTATCCGGAAAACTGGGCACGGCTGTTTGACTATGTCGGATTTAAAACTTACTGTGCTGCAAAAAATCAGCAAACCGGGCGCGTAATCGCTTTTGACGAAGTATGCGAACGGCATAAAATTGGGAATTGTACGATAGATACCATACATGAAAGGCGTTCTATGCTCAATTCACAATTTGGCTTTAAAGGCGGACTTCCCATAACAGGGGGAGCCCGCCTTTTTTGCATTCAAATCGAAAGGAGAAATTACTATGACTACGAAAGAAAAGTTTATCGAAATGGCAAAGAACATCACCGTCCCGGCATCGATGATGGCATGGCTGGAAACAACGGATTTCTATGAGGAGGCACCTGCAAGTACCAAATTCCATGGCTCTCAGGCAGGCGGCTTGTGCGCACTCCTCTATCACCGTTGCAAAAGCGGTTGGTGGAGCTTGCAAACTTCTATGTGCCCGGCAAGTACACGATGGATGAACTCATGACGGTTTCGCTGTTTCATGATGTGTGCAAGGTTTCTACCTATTCGGTGGATATGCGCAATAGTAAGAACAGCGCCGGTAAGTGGGAGCAGGTTCCGTTTTATCGATTTGCACCGAAGGAGAGCGTGGGCGGCAACAATCACGGTACTCTTTCCTGCCAGCGTATTATGGAGCATGGCATCCGCCTCACGCAGGAGGAATTCGGCGCTGTGAATAACCACATGGGCGTCACGAATCCTGCTGACGCGAGTGCTGTTTGGCAGTGCTATGAGATGTACACGCTGTCTTGGCTTCTGCACGTGGCGGATGAGGCAGCAACCGTCATCGACAAAATCTAATATCAGCTAAAAGCCATCCCTGAATCATTGGGGATGGCTTTGATTATACGAGGGAGTGAATGTTATGAATCATCTTGTTTATTTTGAACAGATAGCTGGCAGCGCCAGAAAGTTCTACCTTATGACCGAAGATGATGGCGGCAGTACCTTTACTGCAAATTACGGCAGAATCGGCACTACGGGCAGCGTCAAGACCTATCCGATGAGTAAATGGCAGCATGTATACAACACGCGAATCCAACACGGATACACGGATAAGACCCGAGAATATCTTGCTGGACGAGCATCCATGTCGCCAAAGACCAAGAAAACGGATGGCATAAAATACAACATTACGGGTGTATGCAAAATCGTAAAGCGACACCGCGTTTACCGTATTGAAGCCACGAAGAGTTTTGAGACAGTTGACGGACGATTCGTTGAGAAGGGTGAGGCCGGAGGCTGGATTGAAAGCGCATTGAATCTCTCTCAGGACGGACGATGCTGGATAGATGACGATGCCGTGGTTCTTGGAGACGGTAGCGTTCTGGACAACGCTTTCGTTGCCGATGAAGTGATGTGTGAAGGCGTTTTTGCAGGATAACGCGATTGCTCGCGGAAAGGCTTGCATCGAGTTTGGCGCAATCTGTCGTGATAATACGCTTGTCTGTGACAATGCGCTTATTAAGGAAGGTGCAATCGTTATGGATAACGCTACAGTTGCAGAGGATGCGATTGTCTGTAAAAATGCTGTTATCGGTGATGATACCTATTATACTTCGAGATAGTCTAAGATTTGATGAAGGAGAATGAATCATGAAGAAAAAAAAAAGCAGATGATTGTCGTGAATGTCAGTGAGGTCAAGACCCGCTCTGGCTGGAACGGCGTCAAACCCTACACACGTGTACAGACCCCCCGAAAACGGTATATAGCCGCAAGGGACGCAGAAAGGAAGAAAAACGCATGAGTGCTTATGATAACAAGTATTGGAGTCACCGAATTGCGCAGTTGGCTGAAAAAGTCCCGGAAACGGATGACCTCTCATTCTTTGCCTCTGAGGCGTACCGCGATTTTACGGAACAAGGTGTTAAGGACCTGATTTGCGGGACCTGCACCTATCTTCGTACGCTCGGATACGACATAACCAAGGAGCAGGAGGAAGAACGCATCAATGATATGGTCGTCATGATGAGTACGGACGAGAATATGACCGCCTGTACGAATGGGGATTCTATGATTATCGGCGTAAACAGTTCGCTGGTAAAGTATTTCCCGAACCGTGAACTGCGTCATTATGCGATTCAGGGACTCCGCGTTCATGAGACCGCACATGTTCTGTTCACGGATTTCAAGACCATCGATATGTGGCTGGGTGCTCTCAGCAATGGTAACTGGTGGCCGGTAGTACCCGACCACGCACAGGACCCGGACGGCGCGGAACTGACACAGGTTCTGAGCAAGAAAGAGTTCAGCAAATCCTTTGCTGCTATCGCCGGTCCGGCTTGAAAACGCCATTGAGGATGGATTCATCGAACGGGAAATCAAGGAAATGTACAAAGGTCTTGCGACTACGGAACTTTGCACCACCAATGATGCAATGCTTTCTATGGCAAGCACTTTCGGAGAATTCCTGAAAGCCGGACGCAGTGCCTATTCCGCCATGTTTCAGCAGATTCTGATGTACGCGAAGTACGACATTACGATGGTCGATGATATGCCGGAACAGTATTCCGACATTTTCGATGCGTGCATGGAAGTCGTTGACGATGTGAAGTGTGAGCGCGATGCCAAAAACGCCTTTGCGGTGTCAATGAACTTTGCTGCATCCTTTATCCGCTGTTCAAGGAAATGCTGACGAAGGAATCTGAAAAGCAGAATCAACAGTCGTCTGGCTCTGGTAACGGTAAGCCCGGCAACAGCGGTTTTCGGTTTGCCCCCCAGAACTCTCAGGGACAGCAGAACGGCTTCTAATGGGCAGAGTGACCCCAACCATAACGGTAACGGCTCTCAGAACGGCTCTGGCAACGCTCAGAACAATTCCAGTAACGGGAATGGAAACGGTAACAGTGTCGGTTCTATGACCGCAGAGCAGCCTCTGAGGCGCTGAAAGAAGCCGTCAAGCAGATTGAGCAGGCAGCAAAAAGAATGTTGGCGTAAACAACCTGCCGGACCGGCACAGCAATAGCATCACGAATCAGGCAGGCAAGAACGCAGAAGCCAAGAAGCGCGAAAGCGGTAAGCAGGGCTCCGGTAACAAGGCGAACGGGAACGGCAACGGAAAAAGGCAACAGTAACAGCATTGCCAATGCCCCCGGCGCAAATTCCGGCAAATCTGACCTGTCTGCTGCAAAATGCGATATCAAAGCTATCGAGAAGGCACGGAAACAGGAAATCGCAACGGCTCAGGCAAACAATGAAGCCAACAATCAGCTGGCTCAGGAAGGCGCAAAAATCGGCAGCGAGATTGGCACGAAGATTAGTGTTCGTCGTGCGGCAGAAGTACCCCAGTCGAATATCGATACCTATAATCGGTTATCGGCAGGGCTTCTCTCGGTCACGAAAAACCTCGAACGCCGTCTGAAAACGACGATTCGTGATGAGGAAAATGACGATGCTGTCGCCGGGTTGCCGATGGGAAGTCGGGTTGAAGCGCGTCTTGCCTATCATCAGGATGGCAAGATTTTTAGCCGCAAGAATTTTCCTCGCGATAACCCTCGTCTGGCTGTCGGATACCTCTGCGATGAGTCCGGCTCGATGTCCGATGAAGCGATTGCCGCTTCGGTTCGCACTGCTATCATCTTGCAGGATTTGTGTGAGCGGATGGAACTGCCCTGTTATATCTGCGGGTTCACTACCGGTGGATATTCGGGGAGTGTTGATATCATTACCTATGTTGACAAGAATGTGGACGGTAAGGACAAGTATCGCACGACCGGCATGGCTAGTCGTGGCGGTACTCCTACGGTCCCGGCTATGAAGTACATGGGTAAGAAGCTTATGAAGGATTCCACCGAGAAGAAGATTCTGATTGTCAGCACTGACGGCTGCTCTGGACGAGGTTACGGCGAAACGGTCCGTGATGTCATCAAGAAATTGCAGCATGACGGTGTAATGGTTATCGGAGCCGGTATCGGTGATTCGAAGCCCAGAATCCAAGAGGAATTCGGCAGCAACTTCCTTGATATCAGCAATCTGGACGCGATGCCCAAAATCCTTTGCAATATCGTGAAGAAAAATCTCGTATAAGTCCTTTTGTGTACCGTCTGTCTTTTGGCAGGCGGTACTTATTGTTTTCGTGTTTGCGTTTTTTTGCGAATGACATAGAATGATACTTGTTTGTTCGATATTGACATGCAGGAAGAAGATGCTGCCAAGATTTTCAACAAAATTCTGGCAGATATATGTCGGCCACTGTTCGGTGGGCGGTTTTTCTTGTTTGCGGATTCTTTGGGTTTTTCACTTGCATATTCGTGCGAACGGCATAGAATTGGTATTGTACGATAGATAACATTCCATATCGAAAGGGCTCTTTGCCTTTCGTACATTCACTAATTTCGCTTGAAGAGCGGACTTCCTATATCGTAGGAGGCCCGCTCTTTTTGCGTCTCAACACAAAAAAAAGGAGTAAGTATAATGACTGAAAACACAAAACAGGAGGCAGCTCTCCGCAGCAAATCTCTGAGCGTTCTTGCCAACATCAATGCAGTGGAAGGTTTCGACCCGCATATGGTGACGGCGTGCTACCAGGATACGGAAGGCAATGGTCGGATGTATCTGCAGGCAGAGTTCTCGATGCTCTGGTTCCGCCTGAAATATCCCAACGGTCGCCTGGAACAGGTCCTGAGCCGTATGAACGACCAGATGGCAACGGTCGAGGGGCGTGTCTATGACAATGACGGCAATCTTCTGGCGAATGCCTTTGTGACCCGCTATCGTGGCGAGGAGCAGTTCGGTAAGGACTATGTCCAGAACGCCGGAACTGCCGCTATCCGCAAGGCGCTCGGTAACTGTGGATTCGGAACCCCTGCTGATGCTGTTTACATCGAGGGTGTTACACCCTTGTTCAAGGCAGCAGAGGACGAAGATGTGCCGGTCGATGCCGGTGTTCAGACTCGTATCCCTATCCCGCCCGTCCCGAAAGAGTATCAGCAGAACGCAGAACCTGCACCTGCAGCACCTAAGCGCGGCAGAAAGCCCGCTGCAAAGCCTGCACCTGCACCGGCTCCCGTTCCTACCCCTGCACCTGTACCCGAACCCGTACCCGTGAAAGAGGAAACGAAAGCAGCACCCGCACCTGCGCCCGTTGCAGCACCGGCACCTGCAGCAACTCCCGTTCCGAATCCGATTCCTATTCCTCCGACTCCGAAACCCGCTCCTGTGGGTGTTCCTAAGACCATGGAGGAGGCTGAGAATTTTTGTGATTCCGTTTGGAGCATTCCACGGAATGACGATGAAGGATACGCTGGCAAAAGACGGTGGCGCTCGGGTCATCAACTACATCAAGGACAGCCCGCGCTTTGCCGGCCAGCCGATTCAGGTGGCCGCGCAGATGTTCGCGGGTCAGCATGCGGGTGAAAATGGGCTGTAAAGCCTATACCCGAACACTCACATCATGAAAGGGGGAGTCCCTTTGTGTCGTGGAATTTTTCCATGGAAACAGTTCTGGACCTTGTAGGTGCCAAGACTCGCGGAAAAGTTACACGCGCTGGGGAAATAGAAGTGCAGTGTCCGCACGGTGTTTGCGGGCATAAGAAACAACCTATTTACTTAAGCGTGAACCTAGCCAAAGGACAGTATAACTGTTTTCATTGCTGCAGCGGTTGCCCATACAGCGGCGGCATGATTGACCTCTATTGCATGTTTACGGGTCTTGACCCGAACAACAAGAAGGAGGTCAAGAAGGCTTTTGCTCAGGCTTTGGACGGAACAGCTGTCAAGGTACGCGAGACGACCGTTACGAAAACGGGAACTCGCACCCGTTCTGGAAGCTAAACCGGATGAGGAACTCGATAAGGTATACAGAGCTGTTCTGAACGAACTGACTCTTAAACCTGAACACAGAGAACCTCAAAAAGCGCGGCTTGTCGGACGAGATGATTGACAAGTGTTTATATCGTTCTATGCCGGAGCGATGGTCGAGTGTTTTCGCGGCTCTCAAGAAAAAAGGCATCTCCTTTAAGGGTGTGCCGGGATTCTATGAGAAGAACGGAAAAGCATTTGCCGCCTGTTCTAAGCCCGGATTCTTCATTCCGTATTTCAATTCCCGTAATGAAATCGTTGGGATGCAGATACGGTTTGATAAAGGAGATAAGAGGTATCTCTGGTTCTCCTCGTCAGGCTACGATAATGGGTGCAGTGCAAGAAACATTGCTAGTTACGGGATTCCTTCGGTAATGCCGAAATGTGATGGAACCAAAACGGTCTATATCACGGAAGGCGCGTTAAAGGCGCATATCGCCTGTGTTTTGAGTGGTAATCATAACCCTTACATCGCATTGGCTGGTGTGAATTGTTTCAATCAGTGGGAAGAGACCTGCGTGTATCTGAAAAGCGCAGGCGTCACCATGTGATTGATGCTTTTTGATTCCGACAGGGGAAAGTAACGAGCATGTTCGCAATGCACTGAAGAAGCTGTATGCGATTGCTGCTCGATACGGAATTTCCATGACACGCTTCAACTGGGGAACGACATATAAGGGGGTGTGGATGACTATTACCTTGCGGTATCGCGAGGTGAGGTCTTCCCTACCCTTTGTTCCCAAGAAAAAGCCGGATGAGGAAGCACCGAAACCCGTTACTAAATTTGTTCCATTTATTCCAAAAACTGCATAAAAGGAGAAGACTATGGCTATCAATAACAATACCAACAATAAAATCGAGGAAGATAACATCATCTTTGCGGTACAGGGAGCCAAAAGTTTCCTGAAATGCAAGATGGACTGGGTCGGTATCGGTAAACTTCATGTCTCGTTTGTCTCGCACACGGGTCTTGAAAACGGCTGCAAGCAGCTGGGCCATATCGAAGCGGCACTGCCGTTCGATGGTGAAGACGGAGCGCTTGCACTGGGTAAGATGATTCTCAGAGGTGACCTTGACAAGGGTCGTGCCCGCTCTATCAAGAAGGCAAAGGAAACGGGAGCTAAGTACCCGGAACCGGTATTCACCTATAACGGAGGCAGCGAAGCGAAAGCAGACCGCCCCGTTATGTGGCGTCAGGTCTCGATTGCGCCCGGCGCGAAGAGCGATTTCGTGTTTCAGGTGACGGAAGCCGAGGGCGAGAAGAATATTCGCGGCGGTTACCAGAAAAAGGTTGGCGCGGAGGTCAAGCGCATCTCGGTGGGTGTCAGCAGCAGGAAACTGCTGGAATATGCCTCGAAAATCGAAGCATATTATCAGGGATTACCTTGCAAACCCTGAACGGTATGCGGGGTATTGGGAGAAGAATGCACAGGTTCCTGCTCCGGCAGCTACTTCTGCGCTTCCGACTCAGGTTCCTGTTGCTGTGACTGCACCTGCTCCCGCACCTGCTCCCGCTCCGGCGGCTGTCGTGTATCCTGATTTCGGGTATACGGTGTATGATTCCGCATGCAGCGGCATGGAGATGACCTATTGCCCGAGAAAGCCCTTGAAGCATTGCAACGCAAAATCAAGGAGATGAAGACGAGCGGCTGGTCGCGCCGTGACAACACGGACTACGACAAAGCAAAGAACAATATCCTGGCAGGGGTCCAGAGGGTTCTTCGTCGTGAATCTGTATAAGGGTGATGAATCCATGCAGATTTATGTCAACACCTGCCCGACTATCCAGTAATCTCAATAGTAGGCAGCATCCACTTGGGTGCTGCCTTTTTTCATACCGACATTGCGTAAATGTGCGAATGGCATAGAATCAAATTTGAAGACATTTGTAAAGGGGGGCGATAGTATGTCTTCCGTCAATGATGCTGTCAACAGCATCACTAATCTGTTCGAATCTGGCGATATCCGGCTCGTAGTCGATATCGCGCTGATTGCTATGGTGGTCTGGTTTGTGATTCGCGGTGTGAATCGATTGTTTGAGACGCTGGTTCTTGGTGGTATCACGGTATATGCCGTGTATCATATCCTGCAATATCTCGGTATTGAGGTGGATTACCAGAACCTGTTGTCACAGCTGTCGTATTACCTGCAGCAACTGATAACCTATGTCAACAACTGTTTACCGAGGTGAAACTGATTTGGAAAACAATAACAATGTGCAAAAGCACACCGGAAAAGTAAAGAAATTCTTGCAGGAATGGGCGTTCCCGCTCGTCTGCTTTTGTTGCTGTATGGATTCTTGTAAAGGTCGTGTTCCCGACCGCCATCATCCCTACGGCATCAATGTATCCAACTCTGCCCTCACCGTGCTTCTCGTTCAGTACGAGAGCAGCATATTGGGAGAATGACCCTGAACGCGGTGATATCGTTCTTTTCAAGCGCGGGATATACCGGATTCAAAGGTCTACGCCAAGCGAATCGTAGGTTTGCCGGGTGATACCATAGAAATCAAACACGGCGTTACTTATATCAACGGGGAAGCGCTCGAGGAGAAGTATCTGAGAGAGACTCCGGATGATGAGGATTTCGGACCCTTTAATGTTCCAGAAGACTCCTATTTCATGATGGGCGATAACAGAAACAACTCCTACGATTCGAGGTACTGGGACGAGCATTTCGTGCCGAGGAAAAAGCATCATATCGAAGGTAAATTTCAGTGTCCCGTTAGCGCCGCACAAGGATGAAAATGACATCGAACAGCAGAAAGGATAATAAATATTATGGCTACGAAAAATAGCAAGAACAAGGCAGGGAAGAACAACATTCTGAAAAATCCCGTCGTCATCGTTTTGGCGTTTATCGCTATGACGGCGCTTATCCTCGCGTCGAGTTTTTGCACCGCGCAGAAGAATAAGGTAGATATCACGCAAATCGTTCTGAACGGAAACATTCAGCTGGCGGTCGGTGAGAATCAGGCGGTGGGATTCAATGTGGCGACTCCGAAAGTCATGGACAATGACCTTGTCGTGAATGCAGTCAACAAACTGGACTTGGTTTGGACAGTTGAAGATGAGAAGGTTGCGACTTACGATGAGGATGCTGGTACGATTTGCGGTGTATCTGAGGGCACGACTTCTCTTTCGGTATCGACGAAGGACGGGAAACTCTCGGATACCTGCCTTGTGACCGTGACGCCGAAGACTGACACAACACCGGAAACCGCAGAAAATTGAAAAGAGACTTGCACAAATGTGCGAGTTGCATAGAATGAAAGATGTACGATAGATAACATTCAAACGGAAAGAAAAACATCTTTCGTACAACAATTCATAGTTTCGCTTTAAGGGCGGACTTCCTAATCACAGGAAGTCCGCCCTTTTTGCGTTTCAACACACAAAAAGGAGAGTAAATACCATGACTACCAACACAATGACCGCTACCAACACCACCGTTTCTTCCACCGCCACCGTTAATACTGCTGTGCAGAACCCAGATTTCTTTTTATCAACGATGCGTCTGAGAAAGCCTTCAAGGAGGGCGAGTATCAGGAACTCGTTGATTTCTGCAAATGGGATGCAAGCAAAACGGAGTGGCTCGATGAAGGGATTCGGGACATCCTGTTCGAGGCGAGTTACGATGAGCCGCTTTGCGCCCCGGAATACGCCAAGAAGCTGAAAGTCAGCGAGGAGGCGATTCTGGATACCCAGCAGCATGCGGGTCTGAACCTCACGACCTCTATCGGTAAGAAGCCGGTAGGGGAGAGCGCTACCCGGAACATCTGCTCACGAGCCATGATTGGCATGAACTGCTATGAGTTGCTGCGTAAGAACAATCGTGGCAGCTTGAAGGAGGTTTTAAACCTCATTCTCGCAGAACGCAAAGGCACTACGCGTATCAAGTTCAGCCATGAAAAGATTCGTGCCGTGCATTCTGGGCGGTATGCCGCTATCAGCAACGAGGAACTGCTCGAAATCATGGACGAGTATATGGACCAGAACTGGCCGAACCACGAGTTCATCAGCGCCTATGTATCCCATGAACTGATGCAGGTCGTCATTGACCTGAGTGCTTACAAGCAGCAGTTTTTCCGGAAACTGCCGCCGGAACTCTGCCGTGGTTATGCACCTGCGGTCGTGATGATTAGTTCGGATGTCGCGGAAAGCGCCGTCCGGCTGATTCCTGCCTTCAATATGGGCGGCGTGATTGCACCCATGGCGAAGGAGGTCGCTATCCCGCATATCGGTGATAACATTGAGGACCGTGTCCGCAACGCATTCACTGCGCTGCTGGCGTATTTCGACGATGCCACTACTGACATCTCGAAGCTGAGCACGATTCCGATTAACTACGGCAAGGCAACTCTTGTTCGGGTCCTGACAAAGTACGGGATGCCGAAGGAAGAGTCCCGTGAAGCACTGGCCGCATACGATATGTGGCACGCCAGTGGCAATGTGACAGCAATGGATATCTACCTGTCGGTCTGTGAAGCGTATGCGGCGGTTGTCCGCAATCATGCACAGGACGCCAAGAAGATTTTCACCGCTGCGGATTGCGTTTGCGCGTTGCGCTCGGACGCTCTGGAGCACCATGGATATGCCCGGCAAGGAGGATATGTGATGATTAAGCCTCGAAACCTGTTCAGGCTTTTAGTCGCAGCAATTCTTCTGTACGGTCTGACCCGCTGACTACATCAACAATGAAAGGAGTTTGCTCACCATGGCAAGCTATGACGGCACAAACAAATCGAGCGCCGGTTGCGCTCAGCATCTTCCGTATTGGGAAATCAAGACGGAACACACAAAGAACCTCTACAATGAGGCAATGGCAATGGCGACCCCGGAAGCAGTTGCTTTCTGTGACCCGGACAACTATCAGGGCCCTGATATCGAGGTCGATGCCAGTACCTTGACGGAAGACCAGTGGCAGGCACGCCGCGCTGACCATCTTGGCGGCTCGGATATCTCCGCTATCTTTGGCGAGAATCATTTCAAGACGAACCTTGACTTGTACTACGCAAAGACCGGCAAAGTTCCTGCTGTACCGGAGGAGGAGAGTTCCGCATCCCGCCTGAACAAGCTGTGGGGGCATATCTCTGAGGAGTATGTAGATGCGTGGCTTTCTGAGAAGTATCCGTACAACGATATCATCACCGACACGAACATCTATGCAATGCCCGGCAGACCCTACATCACCGCGAACATCGACCGTATGATGCGTAAGCCTGATGGGTCTTATTGCCTTGTGGAAATTAAGACAACGAGCCCGTTCAACAAGGCTGCATGGGAAAACGGCAATATCCCGATTCCCTACATCTATCAGGTCCGTACCTACATGGCGATTCTCGGTGTCTGGGAATGCGTTGTGGTCTGCATGTTTGACCGCGATACGCTTATTGCGAACACGATTAAACGCGACCTCGATGAGGAAATGCGTATCATTCAGGGCTGTGAAGATTTCTGGATGGGCAATGTGCTTCCGCATTTTCCTCCCGTACCGCTCGGTGAACCTGAGGCTGCGCTCGATACGATTCACAAGTATGCGGGAGATGCCGACAAGAAGGCTCCCTCGAAGGTGCTGGATAAGTCTTTTGCCGATATCTGTTCCAAGTACAGTAAGGTACGTGCTGAGCGGGATGCTGCAAGGACGACGACTTTGAAGCGCTCGACAAACAGTGCAAGGATATGGTTGTCCCGATTGCTGCTGCGATGGGTACGAGTATTTTGTGCAGAAACGACCGGTCTGGACGGAACGCGGTGGCTGCTGAAATATGCGCCGCGTATGAGCCGTGCCGGAGTCGATATGAAGAAGTTGGAAGCACTTTTTACCCGAAAGCGTACAATGACTGCTTCATTCCGCAGAAGGAATCAAGCCGAATTTTCACTCTGAAAGCAGCGAATAAATAATTTCAAAAATCCTCAGTAAAGGTGTTGACGCGATATGTGCGAACCGCCTATAATGAGAATTAGTTAATAGATAGCATTTCACCTACGAGTTACGACTTACGATTTTGTAAGTTGTCCTCCGGAACCAATCCGGTCGTTCGTAGTTCTTCCACTATTTACAAGCTGCTTCAAGCGGACTTCCTGAGAAATCAGGGAGCCCGCTTTTTTGTTGCAGAATTCCCAGCACCAATGTCCGTTGTGTGCTGTTTATATATAATCCTCGCATGTACGATGGCCGGTAAGAGTCTTTCCTTTTACCGCCAATGAATCTCAAATCTCTTAGAAAGGAGAACTATCGTGAGTAACATATCCACCTGCGAAGCAGTCGAACTGGTTCGCAACGCAATCGACCCCTATTCTATGATGGGCATTTCTGCAGATGACATGGTATACGCCAGTGTGAAACGGCATATGCTGAGTCTTTTCGAGAAGCCCGAAGGTGAATGCCTGCATAGGATTTCTTTTTGCAGAGTTTGCCGACAAGGTCACAAAGACTACCCCGCATCCAGGGTGAGTGGGTAGACGAAATTCCGGTATTTGAGCCTGGCGACGACTATGGTCAGTATACTTGGAACAAATGTGAGAGAATCTGAACCCCTAATCATAGTACAGTATTCGTCCCGGCACTGAGCATAACCGTTATACTCTTTCAATTATTTCAGTTGGTCTCGGGAATCCGTCCTTGACCACCTTGTTCTGCACTATTAGGAGGCTGCATTATGAATAAGACTATCAATACCAATGCCAAGTCCATCAAGTCCGCCAAGACCGTCAACTTCGTCAACATAGCCATCACGGCCGCTGCTATTCTCACAGCTGTCGTTCTCGTTGCTCTGATGTTTACGGGCTGCTTCTTCCTGCTCACGAAGCTGATTATCCCGGCAGTGAAGACCATCCTGTTCGCCACCATCAACATCCTGCTTTCCTTCGTTATTCCGTCTATCTGCTGACCCGCACTCGTAAGTTCAAGAAGGCTTACGATGCGCATGTCAAAGTCTCCCTGACTTCGAAAAGAAAGACGAAAACAAGAAGCAGTAATTCCCACCCAGGCAACTCCTTTTTAATATCGCGTTATCTTCCATTCCAAACTCCTATCCCATATATGCTCGTCCCTTAAGCAAGGACGGGCTTTTTCTTTTGTCGGCTTGCGTATCTGTGCGAGTTGAATAGAATAGAAAATGTAACATAGATACCATGTTATACTAACGATTCACAATTCTACCGTGCGGTCACTATACCGTGCGGTTTTTTTTTTGAAAGGAGAAAATGTATGTTTAATATGTTTAAGCACGAGGATTCTGTGATTTTTGACCCGATTTGGTGCAGTGTCATAGGCTCCGATATAAGCAAATCTACCGGCGCACCCAAGAAACGGTTCTTGGAAGAGTATGAACGGGACTTATGTTACCGCCGCTGTGCCAAGAAACTCATTGAGGATGACCTGATTTACGGCGTGACAAACGCCAACTATGCCAAAAGAGCGGATGCCATGAAAATCACGGCAGTCATCTATCAGCTGATGTACGGCCGGTGATAAGGAGGCTGACTACGCGAAACTCCTGTCGCTGTTCGGCAAAGAATATGCGAGCACGGCTGATGTTGTCAGCGGATTATATCGGCGTATGGCTGACCCGACGGCTAAGCTGCCGTTCAAGTATATCAAGGATACCTGGGGCAGTGACCTTGGCAATGTTGCGGTTTTTCGCTATCATCTTCTGGCAAGCCCTGAAAGCTACCTGCCGCAGAATCGGAAACCTTTGAGACTCAGTGAAGTGTTCTCGCAAATCAATTCGACGCGGAAGAACACCAGCCCAATGTCGGACCAGCAGAAGGTTCTCATGAAGTACGGAATTTCAATTCAGAAGAATTTTTCGGATTTTGAAACTGCCGCCATGCAGGGGGGTCCAGAACCAGAACTATCCCTGTAGAGAACGAGGATGGGACCTGTACGCAGGATACTATCTTCTCGTACTCGGATTACGGTGTACATTGCCATTCTGAACTGTTGAGCGGGCTGGCAATGCTGGATGCCGGTGTCTCGAACTGTTCCAACTACGACAAGACCATCACGAAGCAGAAGTTCCTTGATGCCCAGAAAGCTGTCGCCAAGAGTTTGAACTTTACGAAAGAAATGGACGGGAAAGTGAAGTTCGGGGGATATGTTCTCGCTGATTGATGATGGGCATATCAAGGTCGATGAGAAAGGCAATATTAAGGCGGATGAGGATTCGGGTCTTGCGACCATCGAGCTCATCAACCTTTATAATATGATGGTGCCGGTGTATCTGTCGTTCCGAAACCTGAGTGAGGCATATAAGGAAGAAATCCAGAGTTCGCTCGCGGATTCTCTTTTTCGGTAATGCAAAGAATTCCGATTCCGAAAAAACTCATGAAGAAAAATCGAGGAACTGGAAAAGATGCTCGATAAGGCAAAAGCTGATGCCGCCCGAGCCATCGAAGCCGAAAACGCCGCTGAACAAAAAAAAAACTCATCCAAAGCAAGAAGCGCGAAAACGCCCTTACCAGTAAGCTGGAAACAGCGTATAAGGAAATCGATGAGTTGATGGAGCGTATTCCGGAACCGGAAGAGGCAGAGGTAGTGTGTGAGGCCGAGGAAGAAATACCGGAACCTGTACAACAAGTACAAGCAAAAAGACTATGCTGCGGCACTCGATGCTCTACTAAAACAGCACACGGTCGTTATCGTCGGCGGCAACGAGAATCTGATGAAGAAGTTTCAGGTAGCGCATCCCGATGCATCTTTGGTCGCAAAGGATATGCTTGGGACCTGTGACCAGCAGATTCAGAACGCCGATATCGTGATGTTCAAGGTCGATTCCTGCTCTCACGCTCTATATAATAAAAAGGAAAGACCATTTGCAACCGCTATGACGTTCCGTTCTGCTACATCCCGAATGTGGCGTCTATTCCCCGCATTGAGCAGAGCATGTGTGAGCAACTGGAAGAGATTTTTAGTTGACGCGCCTTGCGAGTTGCGTAGAATAGTAAATGTACGATAGATAACATTACCCGAGCAAAATTCGGGGTCTTTGCAAAAAGGCTCGTACAAATTAACAATCTGTGTAAAAGCAGCTGTCCGTATTCGGATGGCTGCTTTTTTCATCGAAAAGGAGCGATAAATCGTATGAAAAAATGAAATCACAACTATGAACAGAAATTCTACCGAGCAGCGACGAACAAATGACGCTGAAACGGTGGAGAAGGCTATGGAACACAAGATGCTGAAACCATTGACCGGTGCTTTGAAGGATGAGAAAAACAGTTCTCGGAGCCTTGGAGCAAATCGTGTCGCGGTGCTGTGATGGTGTTCAAAGCTACGACAGAGAAATCACAGGCTGCGTTAAGAAAATCCGGAAATACGGTCCGGGTCAGTATTTCCTTCTGGCAAGAGAGAATGCGATGTGGATGCATTTCCCATCGGATGTTGTCACGAAGAATTCTGACGCGAACAGTGTCTGGAACTACTACAAGTACAGTTCGGATGTATCCGCATACATGATTTCGGTCGATGACATTCAGGAAAATGGCATTGCCGGGAACATCATGCGTCTGGATTACCCACATTGCTTGGAGGTGTTGAGCAGCTAACGATAATAGGAGTATTTTTGTATGAACGGAGTAGTCAAAATCAATAAGTGCAGTGTCAACAAGGTGATGCGCGTTGTACACGACACGAAAAATGCGTATTCTGTCTGCTTGTTCACGGCAAACTACACGAAACAGGCAGAAGCGTTCCCCGATAATATCCAGAAATATGGGACGACGGCACTGTTCAAGGTGTCCTCCTATCACTTGCCAGCCAAACTGCTTGGTAAGATTTCCTTTAATCTGGAAGGGCATTGGGAGAAAGATACGCATGGCACAAAAGGGGACGAGAAGATTTTCGTTGCGGAGAAGGCATCTGAGTCGATGCCCGAAACCAGAGCGGAAATCATTAAGTTCCTGATGAATAGCAGTGGTGTCGGCAAGGTCACTGCCCGAGACCATTTATAATAAATTCGGAGACAAGACCCTTGATGTCTGCGCTCATAAACCGCGCAGACTCCGGGATATTCCGAAAATGACCGAACAGATGCTCGGAAACATCAATGCCGCATGCTTGTCTGCGTTGGTGCGTGCCGATGTCCAAATTCTTCTGGGGAAGGCTGAGTTGGAGGTATCGGTCATCAACCAAATCGTGGAAGCGTACGGCGATGAAGCAACTACGGTTCTCAAAAGCGAGCCTTATAAGCTGGTTCGTCTGCTGGGCTTTTCTACCACAGACCATATCGCAATGTCGATGGGCGAGGAGCCGGACTCCGAGCGTAGACTTCGTGCCGCGACTATCGAAGCACAGAAAAGGACTTGCAGTAAGACCGGAAACATGTGTGCCGAGGGCAGTGCGATGCTCTTGCAGCTTAAAGCCCTCGTGCCGGAACTGTCGGATGAGACGATTGCGGATGCTGTAGCAAAAACGGCGTCTGATTATGATATTGTCCTCGACAAGGTCGGTACTACTACGACAAGACGGATTTCATTGCTGAAAGAGGTATGGCGGCGAAGGTCGCGGCTCTTGCAAATGAAATGCCTACGAAGGAAAAGGAAATCGAAAACGCTTTTATCGAATGGCAGAAAGAAAACTCTATCATTCTCTCTCCGCGTCAGGCAGAAGCAGTCAGGAACCTCAAATATCGAATCTCGATTGTTACGGGCGGTCCCGGTACAGGTAAGACAACTTGTCTTCGGGCTATCATGGATGTATACCACAAGGTTTTGGCCGAGCGAGCATATCCCTTCTGATGGCTCCTACGGGTCTTGCCGCTAAGCGCATGGCTGAAAGCACCGGTATGAACTCCGCAACGATTCACAAAGCCTGCGGTCTTGTTCCTGCGGATAATCCGAGCGGATTCAAGGCACAAGGCGAGTGCAGGATTTGCGGGTTCGTGGGTATTGATGAGATGAGTATGGTCGGTGAGCATCTGTTTGCTTTTGCAGTAGATGCCGTTCTGAACAGTCCCTCTACAAGAATCGTTCTGCTCGGTGATACTGACCAGCTTGCTCCGGTTTCCCGTGGCGATGTGCTTCGCGATTTGATTGAGTGCGGCGTTATCAAGACTGTGCGCCTCGATGTCAACTATCGGCAGGGGGAGTACCTCTACCATTACGGACGCATCCATCAAAAATCCGCGAGAACCGTGCGTATTCCGGCATGACCCGAAACTTGAAGTTTGACGATGAGTTTAACTTTATCTCGGTGACTGACCCGGACAAAAAGACCGAAGCCGATAAAATCATGAAGACTATCGTAGAAGAGTACCGCAAAGGTGTGGCGCAATACGGGGTGCAGGGCACAATCGTTCTGACTCCCACACACTATGATAAAGGTACGCCGACTGGGTATCTTTGCAAGAACCGTGTGAATGTAGAGATTCAAGCAGCTGTCAATCCGAAAACCGATGGTAAGCCTTTCTATGAGGTGAACCACCAGACTTTCATGGCAGGCGACCGCGTAATTCAGCGCAAAAACACGGAGGCAGTCATCAACGGTGACCTCGGTACTGTTCAGGAAATCCTGAAAGATGATGACGGCGTTCGGGTATGTATCCTATTCGATTCTAAAAATGAGGTGTTGACCTATGACAGCAATGATATGAAAAATGTAGAATTGGCTTATGCCATTACCGTACACAGCTCTCAGGGCTGTGAGTTTCCCCTGCTGTATCTTTCCGGTAAGTTCTTCGTATGGTCCGATGCTGACAAAGCCGTTGTACTATACAGGAATCACCCGTGCCAAGAAAAAGCTTGTGATGATTGGTGATGAAGAAGCATTGAAAAAAAGCAGTGCGCACGACCCGTACACAGGGCCGCAAATCTCTCTTAGGACCGAGAATAATCAAGCGTCTAAGAAACATGTAAGCATCGGCGGAACCTTCCTTTTTGGATGGTTCCGCCTTTTTTTGTTTGTGCGAAGAACACTCCAAATATACGAATCTAAGACTGTTGCCCCTATATGCGAACTGCGGATAATAGATATTGTAGAGTTAATGGGTTGGGTTCCTTAAAAGAGCGCAGCTCATTGGCTCTGCGAAAAAATATAGCTATATTTTTTCAGGGAAGGAGGAAAATTGACATGAGCAATAATGATTTGCAGAAGCGCAATCCGATTCGCAACATGCAGATGGCTCTGAACACCGCCTGCGCAATGGGTACTGCTGCGATGATGAGCACTATGTTCGCATACGCAGATGTTACCAGCGCCATTAACAAGGTGTTCAATGTCGGTAACTCTGTTGCCAACGCAATTTCTAAGGGCCTGACCAACATCGTTGTTCCTATCGGTATTGCTGTCTTCCTGTACTTCCTGGTCCGTATGCTTCTGAGCAGCGACCCCAAGGATGTTCAGATGTATAAGAAGCGGCTGATTACGACCGCCATCATCGTTGTCATTGCTGCCGCTGTTCCGGGCCTGATTAAGGTTGCCAATGAACTGGGTTCGCAGGTCCCAATGCTGAACTTGGCTAACGGTCAATAAGCTTCGGCTCGAAGGGCTTGCTCGATGTATTCGGGCGAGCCTTTTTTGTTTTGGAAAGAAGGTGAGTTCGATTAACTCTCTTGTGAATCAGAAAAGAAACAAGAACCTGATTCGAAGAACGATGCTGGCCGCAGTTGCCGGATGCCTGATGTCGGTATGCATTGCATTTGCCGGAACCGTCGATATTGCTACGAATTTCTTTGGCCTTGTCGTTACGGTGATTGCCAAAGGTCTTTTGAATGCCGCTGATATTGTACTGGAACCTCTTTTGGAAATTACAACGATGAGTACAGCGGATGTATCCCGTTTTGTACCCGGATTTGACAGCGGTAACAACATCGGCAATTTCTTCATTCAGGCAATTAACATTATCGCGTACATGATTGCGGGTGTTCTTATCTGCTGTCATATCATTTCGTATCTTATCAACATTGCGCACGGCGAAAAGGTAGAGTCGATTCCGAAATTGATTTGGAATGCGGTGTTTGGCATCGTAATGGTGATATGCGGAAAAACTTTCCTGACCATGATTTTTAATGAAATCGTGGCTCCGCTGTCCTCGGCGTTGACGGAAGGCGTTTCGGACGCAGGCGGGACATTCTCGTTCTCGAGTGTCGGCTCAGACATGACAGGACTTGGCGAAATCACATCGGCATTCGACTTGAACTCTTTGGCAACACTTATCGTAGTGCTTGCCCTGATGCTGATTATCTGGTGGAACCTGATTAAGCTGGTCCTTGAATGCGCTGAACGCTATATCATCTGTATTTTCACCATCAACCTTTCCCCGCTGGCTTTTTGCGACAATGGCAAGCGAAAACACCAAAAAAAGATACTGCGAGAAGCTGGCTGCAGATGTTCTGGTCTCAATGTGTATTGCTGATTCTGAATATCTGGGTCGTGGGTATTGCAAGAACTGCCCTGAACAACGGTCTTTTTGGTGCTTCTAATACCGAGATGGTCAAGTGGGGGACTTATCACCTACGCGTTCCTGAAAATTGCACAGCGTCTCGATGACATGATGCAGACTGCCGGATTGAAAATCACCAGAACGACAGGACTTGACCCCATCAGTGAGGCTTCCGGTGTGCTTCGGAGTATCGGCAATGTTTTCGGCGGCGTTGCGTCCGTTGCTGGACATGTAGCCGGTGTCGGCAAGAAATGTGGGATGCCGGGAAAAACATTGGCAAGGCAAATGGTGTTGAGCCGATTAAAAGCTTTGCGGATTTCATGAACGGCGGCGAAACCTCTGCACAGGACGGCGGGTATGTCAATAACGCCAGCATGGCAGATAAGATGAAAGCTGATGCCGTGCTTGGCAAGGAAACGATGTATGACCGTGCGGACAAGATGGCGAGCGGCGCTCTGAACGCTGATTCCTATAACACCGATGCCTACAAGCAGGTGCTTGAAGATAAGCTGCGCAGTGCTGGACATCTCGATGATGATGCGCATGTCGAAAGCGTTAAAATTGGCGAGGACGGCAAACTCCTTGCTAGTGCTGTCAAGCGTGATGAGAAGAACCGCGTTTCCGAGAAATCTGAGTTCGAAATCGGCGATACGCAGGAAGGCTTGCTCGATGTGAACGGGGCTAAGAAATACGACTCTATGCAGGTCGCTCCCAACGGCAAGTCCGTTATGGAAGAAGACAGCGCTATGGGTAAGTTCGGGCTTCGCAAGGTCGGTGAAGATGCAGCCGGTAACCAGATTTGGGAAGCGGAGCAATCCGTCAACATGTTTGGCGATAAGGTCAAGGATGTTACGCCAGATGCGAACAACAAGGTTCAGTTCACGATTCCCGCATCTGAGATTGCCAAGGGTCGCAAGGCTGGTGACAGCGATGCCATGACCGCGTATAAGCATTTCAATGCCAACGATGACAACGATGCCTTCAAAAACAGTATCAGAGATGCTCTGTCTGCTGAAACCGGAAGCGCAGCATTGAATAAGGCGAGAGAAAACGAAGAGGAACAGGCCGCAATGGCTACTCGAATCGGCATGACCGATAAGGAACGCCTGGCTGATATGATGAATCCTGACAGTAACGCGGGATTACAATTCTCCGAACGCTTTCAAGGCGATGGAAGACCATATCAAGGAAAATGCCCAGTATTATCCCGCACAGGCAGCGATGCTTGCTGATGGTGGGCATGTCACGGGTATGCATGTGTCGGACGGCACTGACGGTAATCCTGCCGGTTCGCTGATTGTTGCTATCGGCAACGACCAGGATGGCAAGAACTCTCAGGCTACCTGCACCTTTACTCGTGATGAAGAACCGGTTCCCGAGACCGCTGAAACTCCGGCTGCGCAGACGAATGAACAGCCCGTAAAGGATGCGGATGCTGCACCTGCTCCGGTGAACGAGGATGCGCCTGCACCTGTTGGCGAAGAGGCGTCCGCTCCCGTTCCTCAAAAGCGCAGATGAAGCTCCTACTGCACCCGCCACTGAAACTGCTCAGGCGCCTGTCCCTCAGGATGTGGACAGCAAGGTGGATGCACCTGCGCCTGTTGGTGAAGAAGCGTCTGCTCCTGCTCCTCAAAGTGTGGATGAGACGGCGACTACACCTGTTGCCGAAACTGCTCAGACCCCCTGTACCTCAAGATATTGACAGCGAGGTGGATGCACCTGCACCCGTTGGTGAAGAAGCGGCCACTCCTGCTCCTCAGGATGTTGGTGGTAAGGCGGATGCGCCTGTACCTGCAAGTGAAAACGCATCGGCTCCTGCAACGCAGAGTGCTGACGGCAAGGTGGCAGAGCCTACATCTGCTGGCGGTGCAACGCCTGCTTCCGGTGTGACGGCTCCTGCTCCTGCACCCGCCCAGAATTCCACAACCAATACCGTGAATGCTCCTGTGCAAGGGGCGGCACCGGTTTCCGGTGGTACAGTGCCGGGTACTGCGAATGCGCCTAAGACAGCGAATGTGCCCGGTATGGCTGCAAACAACATGCCTGCAAGTACCGCACGCACCTGAGACGGCAGCAACGCCTGCTGTCAACGCACCGGCACCTGCTTCGACTACCGGCGCAAACGCTCCTACAAGCGTACCCGGAACTACTCCTGCACCGAGTACGGCATCTGGACAGAGTTCTACAGTACCTGGTTCCGGCACGGCTCCTGCTATGGTAAGACCCGCAGCGGGCGCTGGTTCTGTGAGTGCCCCGGCTCCTTCCGCTTCTATTCCTACTGCACCGGTCTCTGGCGGTTCTGCTGGAGTTGCGGTTGCGGCAGGCGTTGCAGGGGGGCTGTGGCCGGCACGGCGGCGGGACAGGCTCAGCCGGTATCCACTCCTGCTTCTACTACGGTGTCTGCACCGGGTTCTACACCTACAACTCCTACCGAAAGCGGCACGGCTTCGGCACCTGCTTCGACTACTCCTGCTGCTCCGACTCATGTCTCTGCGCCTGAATCTGGCAGCGGTACAACCAATGACGGTGCAACGGTTCCTGTTGTGAATCACGAGGAGTCCGTTCCTACCGCTCCTATCCATGCAACCGCTCCTGCATCTACGCAGGAAAGTGGTGAGACTGCTCCTGCCCCTTCGACAGCCACGACCCATGCTACTCAAATTACTCCGGAAACGGCTTCGGCTCCTTCCGAAAGTGGTTCTTCGCCTGCTGGCGGGCATGCAACTGCACCGAACGAGGGTACTACGCATAGTGAATCGTCCGGTACTGGCAGCGTAAGCAATGCCCCGAGTGCTGACGGCACAGATACGCTTGGACGGTCTGACAGTGCTCCTACGAGCACAAACGGACAGGAAAGCGGTTCTGCTCCTGCTCAGGGCAGCGGTGGTACTACGAGTCCTGCTACTGCCGATACGGCGAGCGCCGCGCCTGAATCTGCACCGGCTGAGAGTGTTACGACAACCAATGTTGCGACACTGGCACCCGCTTCTGATACGGGCAGTTCCGAGCCCTCTGGCAACTCCGGAAGCAGTTCAGGCAACGGCGCTGGCAGTTCCGGGTCTGGTACTTCTGTATCTGCTCCCGCATCTTCCGGCAATATCGGTTCTTCCAGTGAATCGGCTCCGTTCGGCAGTGTAAATGACAGCACGGATACGCCTACTTCTGAAACCGGCGGCACTTCTTCCGAAAAGGTTGAAGCCCCTGCGGCGGATGGCTTGCCGTATGCGGTAGGGGAGACCGGTGGGTCCGGGTATTCGGAAGGCGATATGCCTCCTGAACCTGAAACCACGGTCAAGACAGAAACCGCTGCGACAGAGGTCGTTCAGGTCGAGCAAGCCGCAGAACAGCAAAGCGGCAGCAGTACGGTGACTGAGACGGTCGATGAAGCCGGGTCTGAATCTCATACACAGAACAGTCACGATGACAGTGAGAATTATTCTGGCGGTCAGAATACCGATACAGAGGATGTACCGGAACCCGATTCTGTAGATGAACCCGATACGCAGGACGAAACCGAGGATACGGAATTCGATGCAACGGATGATTCTGCATTTGATGTTCCTATCGCGGACGGGTCTGAGTATTACGAGGACAAAGCGCAAACCAATTCGTTCACGGCTCCCGCACAGGAAATGGCTGAGCCTGAACCTGTAGCGGAATCCGAACCCGAATCCGAGCCTGAACAGGTCGCGGAACAGAAACGGCCTCCGATTCCCGAAGCCTATATGACTTCTCGGTCCAGCGTTACGCGCCTGAGCAGTACAAACGGCACGGTCGAATCCGATAGCTTGGGTATGTTCCAGATGACCCGTGAGGAAGTCGCGGATAACGGATGGACGACTTGGCGGATTCTCCAAAAGGTGGATTCCGATGGCAGCGTTCCTGAGTACGCTCCGTTTGTGGTTCATATCAAGCCTGTTTGGGACCCTGCAACGAGAACCTCTCGCCCCGCGACCTTCGATGAGGTGGCGAATAAAGCTCGCAGCATTGAAGGTTTTGAGAATGTAGGACCGGACCTTGATGCGGATTACCGCAGGAGTCAGGCTCGTCAGGAATCCCGCAAGAATTCCGAACCGAGACCCCTATAACGGGCGTTCCAATGGCCAGCCGCATTTCCAGCGGTACGATGACCAGAAACGCGATTCTCAGGGTCTCGGGAAACAGAATAAGAGAAACGACCCTTTCAGCGGTATTGACGACTATAAGCGCAAACGCTGATACAAGAAATAAGGCGTAAGCCTTTCGGTGTCGGGGTAATACCCGATACCGAGCCTTGCAAAATCACTTGCCTCCACGCGGCGCAAGGCGGTAACGCAACTATTGGTTGCGGCAGAAAGTGGTAAGAAACTTATTAGTAAGGAGGGTGGTAATATGGCAGGATTCGGAGGCGGTGCCTCCTCAACCGGCAATATGGCCGACAGTGCAGTAAACGATGCCAAGAAAATGGCAAAGACAGCCGCCGATGTCTATAACGCCGGTAGGGAAGCGCAAAAAGGATGCGAAAGCTGTATCGAAAGCCGCCGGACAAATTGCGAGCGGAAACTATGTTGGTGCTGTAACGACTGCAATCAAAAATCCAAAAACAACGCTCAAAATCATTCTGGTCGCGATTGTACTTTTTATGATACCGTTCTTTATCACAATGATGGGTGTCATTTTTGTGGTTCAATTACCGGGCTCGATTGCAGAGTCAGTGCAAAAGCGCGGTCGGTCAATCCGTAGACAGCGTAACGCTAGGCTGGGAGGATTTCAAAGCGAGGCTTTCAGCGGGTGTCGATGATTTTCTGACCTTTGTGACGACCGGACAGTTTGGTGATGCCAGTAAATCCTATAGGGATGATTTGGCGATTGCAGATGACCCGGTGTTCTACGGGTACACGAGCACATCAAATGTGATGGTGGCGGTGCTGAACCACTATTTCAAGGACGCGTATCAGGAGTTCAATGCAACAGCACTGGACATTGCAAACAAGGAAATGGATAAGATGGTAAAAAGCAAGCCGAAGCTGACGGTGTAGCTCCTGAAAACATCTTGTCTTCCGTGGACCCGGAACTATACGAGTCAAAGAACTACCTGAACTGGACGTTCTTTGTTATGGCTGGTGAAAGCTGCAAGACTCGCAACGATTCAGGGCTGCGGTTTCATGTGAAGGAAATGGTTGATGCTGCCAAAAGCCTTGAAAAAGAGCAAGCTTTGGAAAGTGGAACTCGATAAAGAATACCGCGTCTCGGAAGCTACCCGAACATGGTGGGAGGACGAAGAAGTCGATGTTCCGACTCTTGATAAGAACGGAAACAAGCAATACGACAGATTCGGGAACCTTATCACGCATAAGGAAACACAGCGTGTTCAGAAATCCGAAAAGTACAAGATTGCGGTTGCAAAAATCAAATACCATTATTCGCCGAAAGAAGGCGCAAAGCGGTATATCCTCGATTACTTCAATGTGACAGACACTACAGTCGGCACGGCAGACCTCTCGGATGAGGATATCTTCAACGAGCAGGTTGAGGCGATGCGGCAGTTGTATAATGCGCGGGAAGCGTACTTTGAGGATAATGCGGAGTTGGACTTCGACCCGGATGCACCGAATCCCGGCATGGGCGGCGGCGTTGGCGGTATGGTCATCAGCGGAACCCTGAAAGGCTTGATTACGCAGTTCTATGCATCTCATCCAGCCGATACATTGTTTAATGCCCCAAGCGTTATTGGCGGGCCATGGTCAGGATGGAAGGGTATGGTTTCTTCGCATCTCGGCGCGATTCGAGGCGGTATTGCTCATAACGGCACTGATATAGTCCCGCCGTCTGTGATGTATTCGCTCATTGCACCCTCACAGGGCATCGTTATCGGAACCCAGACAGGATTTGCAAACGGCGTTACCCAGACAAAAAAGGCAACGCACAGCGAGGGAATTTCGTTTTCGTGTATTACGGTGAATCGAGCGGTGGCGGTGTTTTCGTACTGTATCAGCATCTATCTCCGGGATTTTCTTGAAGATTGGTGATACGATTCCTGCTGGTGCTGTTATCGGTCAGACGGGATGGAGCGGATTGTGTTGTTACAGTTCGCACGGCGGCACAGGCGAACACCTGCACCTTGAAATGTACTACGGCACACAGCAAGTCAATCCTGAGGCATATATGAGCAACTAAAATACGGAGGCCCCACTCAAAACGAGTGGGGATTTTTGATGAAGATGAAAAAAGAACTTGAAAGAAAATGGCCGCTGTAAGCCTTGGTGGCGGCATCTATCTGCACCTGCTTGTCAGGATGCAGAAACAAGGCAGAGGATGAGGCGACCTCGAATCCGGTCCCGACCCCGTCTATCGCAGCATCGGATTCTGCTTCCGGAAACCCTGAGGTGACCGGAGATGTAGATACTTCGGGCGGCGTGAAACTGGAGAACGGACAAATCGTGTTGACGCCGATTACGGCTGAGTCTCCCAATAACTGTGCTCAGAACGGGTATATGGAATACAAGTATCTGGATGGCACTTATCGGTATAAGGAATACGAGTCCGCAGTAAAGGCTAAGAACCTCGTTCCCTATACAGAATGCGGATGGAAAGGGTCTTACCCTTGAAACGGGACATACCGTCTATATTCGCAATACGCAGAATCTCAGCAATACTCCTTCTGCTTCGGACAGTGACTTCGATAGTACCGAATCCGGCGCAGGAGAACAAATCACTATCACGGATGAGTATGTAGAAAGCAGTTCCGGGTATATCGATGAGAACGGCAACTATGTAGAGACTCCCCGCCTCGACCGATACTGGCAATGATGCTGCCTTGTATTCCGATGGAACATTACAGAAATGCATCGTGTCCGGTGAAGAAGTCTATGACATCGATAACCTTACCAACGAAATCGAATACCCCACAGATTTCGCACAGCTTCGCAAGGAAAGGTTCCTGCGAGCGCATCTACATCTATAAGACGAAAGAAAGCTACGACCAGGCTGTCAAGAACCGCAAGAACGGTCAGGCTATCCTGCAAGGGGAAGATGGATGCGCCAATTCGCTGCGTGATTCTCAACGGGTCTTTGGTTCCGGACCTCAAATACACCATCAACAGTGACGGACGCATGTGCGTTTCCCGCGGGCATTGTCAGAAGCCTTCGATTCAAATACCGACTATGATACGACAGCGCATCTCTTGGCTGTCCCTGAAACATTTGGCGAGTGCACGTTTATTCCAGCAAAGGGAGCGCTTTACAATATCAGCCAGTATTTCAATGTAAACAACTCGAACAATACATTTGATTTTTATCAGCACAAAGCCGCCGGAGATTTGGACGGATACTTTCGCACTTCCGACTGCGGATGATGTCGTAATGCCGGTCTCTGATATTTCGAGAATCCTCGGCTGGGAGTTCTCCCTACACCAATAATATCCTGAATGTCGTCACGGATTCTCTTGACGATACCAAAGAAGAAAACCTGTTGCTCATGGAAACGCAGACATCCACGGAAAGCGTTGATTTGGATGACTGGGATGCCGCTGACAGCAGCACCGAGACAGAAAGAGAGGATGGCAATTCATGACGAAAGTGGAACGAACTGAAAGTGAAGATTCAGATGCTTTCAAAAAGGTGAGCAGCTGATTCTTCTGTTTATCTGCGCGTTTGTAATCGCGCTGTTTCCGGGCGGGTACATTGCCGCTCTGATGGTAGGGAGGGGAGTCCGGATTCTTCCGAAAAACTGGTCCTTGCCCTGACGACCGGATACGGAATCATCTCTACGCTTATCTTTGCCGCAGCAATCACCTTTATCGCCGTTATCCTTTCCAAAAAGAACACAGACCTCAATTCTGCAAGAGAAGTCGATGACCGTGGCATGATTACTTCAAATGCCGGTACATACGGTACTGCCGGATGGATGAGCGAGAGCCAAGCTAAGAAAGTCTATGAGGTTGGTCCCGTTGAGGATGTGACGGGCACGATTCTCGGTCAGTTCACGCAGGACGGCGAAGAGGTCATTGCGTTGCCGTTTGAGCCGACCGGGAACCGGAACCTCATCCTGATTGGACCTCCCGGCTCCGGTAAATCTTTTTCGGTTATGTTCGTACCGCTGTGTTCCAGTCGATTGTTCGCGGTGAGTCGGTAGTCGTTACGGACCCGAAAGGTGAAATCCACAATGATATGCGGAAATTGCTGGAATCTAGGGGCTATGAGGTGAAGGTGTTCAACCTCATTAACCTTGACCTTTCTAATGCTTGGGACTGCGTACAGGAAATCTACGACCCTATTACGGGCAACATCGATGACCAGCGTGTCATTGCGTTCTGTAAAACCGTCATCACGAACACGGGCGGCGGTGGTAAAGCAGACCCGTTCTGGGAGAGTTCTGAGGAGAACCTGTTCCGCGTTGCCGTTTCCTACTGCGCGTTTATGCGTGAGACTACGCTCATTAAAATCTATGAGCGCCGTACCAAAGAACTTTTAACGCAGCTGCCGTTCATTTCTGAGGATGACGGGAAAGCATTGGTGGAGGTGGTGAAGAACCCTGAATCCGCGATGTTTGACCGCCGCAAAGTCGTAGAGTATCTGGCGAAGGAATTCTATGGCGAAGAGGAAGGCGAGAAGAAACTGCAGAGTTGGGAAGAGGATGCTCCGACCTGCAATATCTCCGATATCTATAACGCTCTGATGCATAACGACCTGAACAGCTGGGAGGAAAACTTCAAGAATGTTCCGCTGAACCATCCTGCTGCTTCTGCATGGGCAGTATTTAAAGGTATGGGCGAGCGTGTTCAGCCGAACATTGTAGGCGGCTTAAATACCCGGTTACAGCTGTTCATGACCTATAAAGTCCGCCGCGTTATCAGTAACGATGATATTCGTTTGGCGGATATCGGTGCGAAAAAGACGGCACTGTTCCTTATCATTTCCGATGACAATGCTTCGATGCAGCTTCTCTCGTCTCTTCTGCTCAGTTTCCTGTTCAAGGACCTGAAAGAGGCATTTGACGCTGTTGGCGGTGAAGGGCGTATTCCTGTCAATGTCGTGGCGGACGAGTTGGCGAATACCGGTGTCTGGCCGAACTTTGAAAAGACTATTGCTACGGCTCGTTCTCGTAAAATCGCAGTTTCGTTGATTCTGCAGAGTTTGCCGCAGCTGACGCAGTTGTACGGTGAAGAAAACGCAGAGACCATCATTGGCTGCTGCAATACGATGCTGGTCCTTGGCTATAACGATAAGTATACGGCTGAGTATATCTCTGACAAGAGCGGTATCGTTACGATTCGCGCAAAGAGCGTCAGTGATTCGAGGGCAAACTCGACCGGCATTCGCGGTGTATATCAGGGCTATTCACTCAGCGAAGGCGATGGTAAACGCAACCTTATGAACCCTGATGAAGTACAGCATCTGGAAAAAGGAAGAAATTCTGATTATGACGAACGGTCAGAATCTTCTGAAAGCAAAGCGGTTCGGGTTCATCCATCATCCGCTGTTTAGTGACCCGAATTTCGTGCCTACTCGATGGTCTGAACTTCCGAAAACCGTGGACCTGTATCCGAATGCTCGCAGACACGATGCGCTGGAATCCTCTCGTGGGCGATATCCAGCGCCAGAAGGAAATCAATACGGAAATCACGCAGACGCGCACCGTAGAGAAGATGAATCCCCGCCTTACCAAGAACGACCTTGTCGGTGGGAACAAGAAACCCGGCAAGAAAAACGCTTTCGCTGAAAAGTCCAAAAAGTAAATCACTCTTTACACCCCGGTCATCAATGTGGGCCGGGGGCTTTTTTTCCCCGATTCAGCAATGAGTCGGGAACCACACAAATCGGCAGCCTCCGCGTGGCGGGTGGGGGATATTGCCCGAATCCTGCTACGGGCAACGAATGTCGATAACATCATTTACTTCCTAAAAAAGGGAGACTAATACCATGAACGAGAACGAAATGAAAAGAACGCCACCATCGCCGACATCGACGAGGTGAACACCCCTGTTGCCGCTGCGGAGGACGCTGCTGCGCCCATTCAGGAGCCCGCTGCGCAAGACGAAACCAATACCGCTGAGGCAGAAAACCTTGCTCCTGAGGCTGTCCCTGCCCCTGCTGACGATGGAGTGGATGAAGAGGACGAGGATGTTCCTGCGGCTCAGGAACTGTCCCGCAACGCCCGCCGTTTCAACGACGATGACTTGGAAATCGGCGATTTCATCGATGACGGCAACGACATGCTGAAGGTCGATATGCCGGAAGACCGCCGTGCCCGCGACCTTGCGGAGATGCGCCGCTGCGTGTTCGATAACAAGCGTACGCCGCGCCGGTTCCTGCAGGGCAGAGTCTTTGGCGTGCGTCCGGTCGGTTCCGGCAGTGCAGTCGTTGAGGTTACTCGCGGCACGCTGCGCATCATGATTCAGGCTGAGGATTTCTTCCATTTCAGCCAGATGAAGGGCATCGAGAACGATGATGACGCGACTCGTCAGCGCCGCTATCTGCGCAAGGCAAAGCTGATGAACGGCGCTATCATCAACTTCTGCCCCTACATGGAAGCAGAGTCTGAGGACGGCGAGGTCGTGTTTGCCGGTTCTCGTCAGGATGCAATGCAGATTCAGCGTAACCGCCACTTCTTCGGTCGCAATGCCGATGTCAAGAACGGTAGCCGCGCCGCTGCGTCTATCCTGTCCACCGGTCCCGACTATGTGATTGCGGAGGCTCTGGGTGTTGAGACCAGCATCGGTGCCGCTGCACTGTCCGCATACGAGTACATCGACAATGTGGCTGAGAAGTACCATGTCGGTGACGGTATCCCTGTCGTGGTGGAGGACCTGCATGTCGATGCTGAGAACGGCACCGTGTCTCTGCGCCTGAACCGCGCTATTCTGGAGCGCCGTGCGAACCCCGCTATGAACATCCATAGCCTTGCTCGCGGCGGTGCTTACGGTGCGACCGTGACTTCCGTGAACGACCGCTTCTACCGTCTGATTGTCGATTCCGGCAATATTCAGGCGCGTGTGGCACTGACTTCCTCCGATGAGTTGCTGACTCGCGGTGACCGCGTGACCCTGTTGGTCTACGGCTACGATGAGAAAGCGCAACTATGTCTGGGGCGCTTGCCACAAGGTCTAATCTTACCCCGGCTGTCTCTTGATTCATTTCCGGCAGACAGCCGGATGCTGCGCATTGTACCTGCCTTCTCGCGGCGCGTGGCGAACAACTGCTTTATGCAGGCTAAAGGTACTGAAAAATAACGATTCTGTAGTTGAGGTGAATGCTGTGTGTGAAAGTTGGAATATGCGCTCAGGCTTGTTCTATTCGCAACTGAATAACAGAGAACTGTTCATGGCCTGTACAGTGCATGGCGTAATGATGGAGGTATGTGTATCAGTGTTCTTAGACATGAAAGAACTGGATATGTGTGCCGTAGAAGAAAGCTGCCGAAAGAATGAAACTGCCGTATTGCTGAATGTGTATGGGGACGGTGTTGTGGCAAGTGTCAGAAAGGCTGCATTGCTGGATACGGAACTGGCCGGAAATCAGAAGCTGGCACAGCATCTGTACCGGGATTGCCGAGATGTGATGCGCACTATCGTCCCGAAACCGGAGGAAATGTAAATCATGGCACGAGAAGAAAAAGCAAGCAAACATCTATGCGATTCCCAAAAACTCCTTTGATACCGGATATGTTTTTGGCGGTCAGTTCAAGACTCGAAACTTCGTGGAAGGCGTTGTTGTAACATTGCCGTTCCTCGGAATCTTCCCTGTATGGATGGGCAAAACTCGGATTGGACTTTGAAAGTACCGTTGCTTACTGCTTTATCCTGTGTGCGGCGGTTTTCGTCAGTGTCGTACATGGCGTGGGCGGAGATAGCTTGTTTGAGTTCATTGCCCGCGTAGTCAAGTTCCGGCAGACTCGCAGAATCTCCAAAGTACAATCCCCGTATCAAGACGGAACTTGAACCGGATTACCTGCTCCATGACGATACGATGCTCCCGAAAGAAAAACTGAAACGGGCACTGGAAAACATCAAGAGCAAGGTCGTGGGCGGCAGCGATGAGCCTATCAGCGCCGATATCACGGACGATGACCTGCAGGTCTACTATGATGACGATGTGGATTTCGTTGAGAAACCCGATGAACTGAAATCGAAGGCTGAACTGAAAGCCGAGGCAAAACAGCGTGCGAAAGAGGAAAAGGAGTTCATCAAATCCTTGCCTCGGAATCAGCGTCGTATGGCTCGTGCCGAACTGAAACGCAAGCATAAGGAAGAAGCTGAGGCTGCTAAGAAGCGCGAGGAAGAGCGGGAACGGATGATTCAGGAAGCAATCAAGCGCCGTCTCGAAAAGGCTGAGCGCGTTAAGGCAGCACAGATGCGTGCCCACTTGACGGCACTGGAACGCCAGCGTGTTCTTGAACAGGCACAGCCTGAGACTGTTGATTTGGAAGAACAGGCTGCTGAGGTAACTGAAACCGTTCTGGATGTTGTTCTGGACGAGCCTGCCGATACCGCTGCTGCCGAGCCGGGGCTGGATGTAGAGGTCTCGCAGGAAGATACTACGGCAGAGCGTTCTGACCCTGAATTGACTGAGAATGGTAGTGAAGTGCCCGACCAGTCCGATACGGTAGAAGACGTTCTTGAAGATATCGAACTGGACGATGATACTGACCTCGAAGTTGGTACAAATCCGTCCGAAGTTCTCGATACATCCGATATGCTCGATGTTGAGTTGGATGAGGTTGTAGAAGCTGAAACCAATGCACAGCGTAAACCTTCCTTTGAGCCGAGAGTGGTTCGGAACGAGAAGTATACAGAGCAGATTGTGAAGCCCGTGAAGGTGAAGCCGCAGATTCGTAGCAGCCGAGATATTTCTATCTTCGACGATGAGGAGTAACAGAGTATGTTCAGAAAGAAAGACAAGAATCAGGGGATTCCGGATGGGGTGGTAGGGAATAACTTGAAAAACGCGCGTCTGACTAAGAAGGAGCGCGAAGAGATTGCAACCACCGAGCGCAAGCGCATCCGTAAACAGATGGAAGCCGAAGCGGAACGCTATCAAATCATCAAAAGTACCCAGCGTATCATCCCGGTAGAGGATATCTTCAACGGTGTTATCATCACCAAAGACCATCGGTATGTGAAAGTCATGGAGTACCGTCCTATCAACTTCGCATACATGGACGCCGAGACCCAGAACCGCGTTATTTCGCTGTTCTACCAGACATTCAAGGCAGTGCCTTGTAATATCCAGTTCAAGACCTTTGCCCGTAAAAGCAGATGTCGAGTCTACGATTTCCAATGTCACCCAGTATTACGAGCAGGAAACGAACCCTAAGCGCAAGAAGATGCTCAATGCCTATATCGGGCTGCTGCGTAAGACGGCATTGTCGGTCGGCATTACCCGCCGCTTCTTTGTGGTCATTGAGTTCCAGAAAACCATCAGCAATGATGGGTCCCGGTTCGAGTTGGTCGTGGCGGACCTGAATGCGATGGCAGCGAATGTCCGCTCTCACATGGAACAGTGCGGAAATGTCTTCATCCCGGCACTCGGAAACCCTGACCGCAATGAGGATGCTGGTATCCATCAGCTGTTCTACCAGCTTTTGAATCGCCGCAAAAAGCGAGACGGTAAGTTTCCATGACCATATGCAGCCTATCATCGACCGCTATTCGGAGGCGGATATGCAGGGGGTAAAGACCTCCTGCAGGCTCCCCGAATTGATTGCCCCTGAATGGATTGATTTCACGCATTACAACTATATCGTCATTGACGGTAAGTTCTATACCTTCGCCTACATCCCGTCCACCGGGTATAACCAGCGCGTATATGCCGGTTGATTGCTACCTTCGTCAATGCCGGTGAAGGTATTGATGTCGATATGTTCTTTGAGCACATGTCTCGTGAAGCTGTATACAATAAAATTAGTACACAGCTTCGTATGAGCCGTGCCAATGCAATGGACAGTCACGACACCGATTCTGACTACCATGCGCGTATGGAGAAGATTTCTTCCAGCGAATACATGCTGCGCGGTCTTTCTACAGGTGAAGATTTCTACTACATGTCTATGGTCATCACGGTCGTTGCTGATTCCGTGGATGAACTCGAATACAAGTACGATAACCTTGAAAAGCGCGTCAAGGGTCAGGGCATGAAGATTCGCCGCGCTAATTTCATGATGGAAGAGTGCTTTCGAATCGGCACTGCTCCCGCTTGGTAAACTCAACAAGGATATCAAGCGCAAAGCACAGCGTAATGTTTTGACTTCCGGTGTGGCATCCTGCTACCCGTTCATCTCCTTTGAGATGCAGGACCCCGACGGTATCATGATTGGCACGAACCGTGCAAACAACTCGCTTGTTACCATCGATATGTTCGATACGGATGTTCATGCGAATGCGAACGCAGTTATCCTTGGGTCTACCGGATACGGCAAGACCTTTACCGCACAGCTTTTTGCACTTCGTCTGTCTGAGATGGATACGCAGGTATTCATTATCTCACCCCCCTGAAAGGCTTGGAGGACTACGGCGGCGGCGGCTGTAAGGCTGTCGGCGGTCAGTTTATCTCGATGGACCCGTCTTCCGTAAACAGCATCAATATCATGGATATTCGCGTTCCGGATGATGAGGATGCCAAGAAGATGGATGACTACGAGACGACTGGCTCCTTGCTGACAAAGAAGATTCATACCGTTAAGTCCTTCCTGCACCAAGCCCGTTGTCGTTAAGGACATCTTTTTACGCGGCATTGCACCGAATTCCTCTACCGTAATTGATAACAATAACGTCTACACCGGAGCCATCACAAACGCCGTCAGCAGGGCACTGTGGCATGGCGATGGATGGCAGCTGATGAGTTATCTGTACACCGCTAAATCCGACCAGAATGGCCCGTATCTTGATGTTATCCTATGTGAAAAATGCGACATCATGTACTGGCTCGAAGCGTAGCTGCGACACAACATTTTCCGGGGGTATAAAATACAACATTTTCAGGGGTGTAAATTAGCGCTCCTAAATTTGTTGTATTCTCTCCTCGATTTTCGGCGGGATTATAGGGGTTTTCGCGCCCCTCTTGGTTCGTAATGCGGAATCTAAGGCACAAATCCAAGGTGACAAAATGACTAACGAGCAAAAAAACTCCTATCCTACCTCTACACCATTGACTCGATACAGCGGCGGCAACTTGTGATTGCCCTGTCTGACATGCCGTATCAGAGCCTGACGCTTGCCGTGCGAAACGCCGTAAAGCACGGATATGTGGAAGTGTTCCGCAAGGATGAATCGAACCATATTCGCATCTCACAGGATGGTGTCAAGTATATCCGTTCGGTAGCAAAAGACTCCCTCGACAGCGAGAAACGAGCCAATATGAAGCGCCGTTTTAAAGGCGAACAAGGCAGACGCTTGAACCGCGTTGAGACGACCTCGTGTATGTGCAGAGCGGCAGGAATCCCACTTGCCAAAGAAGTAGGTATCAGTCTGTCCGAACTGTTGATTACAGACACGCAGGACTACACACGGTTCATGAACGACTACTTCTACGATAAAGGCTTGCTATTCCTCTCGGACGAACTCTCTGCAACTATTAAGGCAACGCATACAGTCGGTGAAGAATACACCACAGGACGAAGCCGTCTGGTTGGCATCATCATCAACTGCAAAGGCATCTTCTTTATCTACTGCACTCTGGATAAGCTGATGCGCTGGATTGTCTCCCTACGAACATCGCAGGGCGGATGTTATTACGAAAATCCTCAAAGACAGTGACGCCTCCAAACAGAATGCAGACTTCAACTATGTGTGCTCACTGATGTATAAGAGCGTTATTATCGGCAAGACTTGCGCTATGATTCCCAAAATCATCACAGGCAACAAATACGGTAAAAGCCGTAATGAATCCCGGCAAGAACGGCATTGCAGATAACCTGCTTACACTAACGAATCTCGAACAGGTCTATGCTCGTAACTATTTTGTGCCCACAAATACACTCGGCGTTGAACTCCTTTCCCCGTACAGTCACGCTGACACGCGATGACCTTAACCAGATGATTGAAATGTGGCTCTCTGAAATGACAAACACTCATACATGCGTGGATGCCCGCGAATACACGGAAGCTTACATTGACGATGACAGCGAAAAAGACACTCATCTTCCCAATCATTGAACTGGAAGAACTCGTTTACCAGAAAGCAGGCAGGGAAAAGTATCATATCGTCTGTGAACGCGGAACCCAAGATGGAATCAGCCGCACAATGGGAAATAAAGTCATCGATTTCAAAGACATGAATAACGAACCAATGCCCGCTCATAAATACGATGACGCTGGGATTCGGCGAGACGGCATCAATCCATTGACGCATTCGGGATACTGGGAGGAAGAGCCATGATAGCGATTCGCGTATGCCCTATCTGCAAGAAAGTCTTTGAGGGCAGAGTCGGAGTTCCGAAAGTCTACTGTGATGAATGCACGATGCTTAAAGATTTTGCGGCTTCGGATGAGGCTAGGGAACAGTCATCATGGTTTTTTGAGGATTCTGAGGATTCAGAAAAAGAAGATTCAGGAATGCATGAGACAGGGCAAGAGAAAATACTCGACCCTCTAACAGACGAGTTCCGACTTCCCGCAGCACCCCGCCAAACGAAAGAATCTCTTTTACACCTCATTACCCCAAGAAATAAATACTGACAGCAGCACTAACCCATCCTTAGAACACTTTTCCCCTTCATCTACGACCCCCTCAAACCCATTTGTTTATTACGATTCCGTGAACATATAGGAGACACGGTTGAGAAACAAGCAAATTTATGGTATAATGCAAATGAAAATAAAGCGTAGCTGCGATGCGTAGCTGCAAAAAGCATACAGAAAGTCATTGCACGAACCGTAGGCACGAGAAGGTATCGGAATGAAAAAGAGAATCTTAGTTCCGTATGTTGCGGCAACTCTCGCCATGGCGGCTTCCATTAGCGTAGCTGCCAGAGATGGAGCCGTAGTTGCGAGAAGTTACATGAATTACAATGACCAGAAGCCTAGCGTCGCTGCCGAGTACCGGTATCAAACCGTAGGCATTTCCACTGGACAAACACTTATAAAATTGTCACGGCAGAGGAAGCAAGACAGATTCAAGATGGAATCGTAATTTTCGCATTTCCTCGCTGCCCTTATTGTCGCAATTTGATTACAGAGGTAACGGATGTTGCAGTAGCGGAAAACACCACAGTATATTATTGCCAAATTGACAAATATAGAGACAGATACGAGTATAATGAGAAAACCGGAAAGCCTCAGATGACTGTAGAAGCAGGAGAAGGATATACGGAACTGCTTTCGTGGCTTGACGAATACCTTGCCGACTATACGGTCACGGGTGAGGCAAAGAATAAAATCGAGGTAGGGGAGAAGAGAATCGGAGCTCCTACGATTATCCGGGTAAAGAACGGGGGAACCGGTGGCAAAATGGCAGCTGGATTCGGTGGAAGACATCGAATACCCCGATAATAAATATGATGGCTGGGATACTGCGATAAAAAAAGAAAAGGTCGAGGAATCCCTGTATGCTTTCTTTGAGGAGGTTTGAGCCATGGATAAATCCGAGATTATCGGTACACTTCTTTTTGTGAACTCGCAGTATTGGGTTTGTGCGATTATTGCGCGAATTGGCTTTGTGATTACCGGGATGTCTGAACTCATGACTCCGGTAACGGCGGTTCTGTATTTTGGGCTTCTGTACCTCCTTTTCCTTGTCGGAGCACTCCGCAAAGATGATGACGATGAGGACTAATAAGAGCACCTCAAAAGAACCGTAGGTGCTAAGAAACCGTAGGCAGATACTTCCCTGCGTAGCTGCCTTTTTGCTTGTACCGTCGGACGACAGTGTCGTGGTTGCCGCTATTTTCAAGATAAGCGTAGCTGCGTAGCTGCCGTTCTTTTTTTGTTGTCAAAAGAGATAAAGAGGGGAAAATCATGGTTTACGAAGTCATCAGCCCCGAAGCACACGGAAACGGCACGATTGTCGGTATGCACACTGAATTCCCTTCCTGTATCGATTCTCTGGATACCCAGAAAGCAATGCTGGATGCTAAGAGCAAAATTGCCTTTATAGGCACAGACGAGGAATATGAGGCTGTGAAGGCGAAACTCAACGCAAAGGTGAAGGTGACTATCCAGAAACCGAAAGCGACCACGAAGAAATGAGAAATACTATGACACAGTACCAGAATGTATACGACGCGTTTATGCATTGCGATACCGATAAGCTGGCAGAAGAATTTGCTGCTTTGTATGACGAATCTAAGAAGGACGCCGAAAAGAGACTTGAAACGGCACAGAAGGTGATTCACGCGTCCTATGAGCGCATGAAGAATACGACTCTCGCAAGCAATGACGATGAAAGCATGGTTGTGGTTTGCAAAAGCTTCGATGATGCCGGAGATGATGTTGCCTGTGTGAAGGCTCAGGAAATCCGAGATTGGAAGGAAAAGCACGAGAAAGACTTTGACCCCATCAGCGATGAGGCACTGACCTTCATGAGTACGGATGAGATTTATAACGCGATTACCGCAGATAGGTTGCCTGAACGGTATGCGTTTGAGTTCTCACCTTGGGAAGAAATCCTCAGCTGGAACCTGGCTGAGCCGAGTGTTGCCAGATATGGCCTTGAACATTGTCTTGCTGGTATCCTGTGGGAGATGACCTTCTTTGGCGTTGACCCTGCGGGAGTAGAGAAAGAAAGAGAGAAAACTCGATGCAGCAATAGAAGAAGCCAAGCAGGCAAGTGCAGAGGGAAGAGTCTCGGGTAAGGCTTTCTCTTTTGAAGATTTCGCAAAAAGAAGTCTTGGGGGATGAGTATACCGAAGACTGGTATCCGGAAGAAGAACAGGAACGGGACAAAGAAACATGGCTATAGCCAGCTATAAGTACGGCGTAGAGTTCCGGCTTCTATTGGAGTACATCCTCTAAGGGGGGTAATACCCTTCCGTTCTGAACAATGCTTTACAGGCTAGGTGCTACACGGGCGGCGGGTTGTCTGCCTGCTGAACTGCCGGGAGCGAGCTGCCTATAAACGTATCCAGAGCGGAATTCCCCGCGTTCGGGGTCATGGCACTGCTTGCTTCAAGATGCTGCCGGGCCCCTTGACCAAACGAGAGGAGACAAGAGATGCTTTTGCATGTATTCGGGGACACACATGGTCCCTTGAAATCAACAAAATCAATCCGAAACGCTTTTTAGGTCGGGCACTCAACGACAACGATGCTATCGTCATCTGCGGTGATTTCGGGTTCCCGTTCCTGCCAACTGACTGTATTCCCGAAGATACTCTCAAGGAATCCGGTGCTGAGCGCTACTGTATCAAGGGTGCCCGTGCATACCGGCAAAACATCGACTGGCTCAAATCCTTCCCCTGCAATATCCTTTTCGTCGATGGAAACCACGATAACCACGAATTCTGGGCAAAACTCCCCACTGAACCCTGGAACGGCGGTCAAGTTCAGAGATTGCCGGACGCACCCAATGTCATCCATCTTATGCGCAGCGAATACTATACCATCGATGGACTAACCGTCTGGTGCATGGGCGGCGCAAAATCCATCGATAAGGCAACCCGTACGCAAGGTGTTTCCTGGTGGTCGGAGGAAATCCCATCTCAGAAAGAGATGTGGCACGGAATGGATACGCTGGAAGAACACGGATATGATGTCGATGTCATCCTGACCCATACCCTGCCAAAGATGCTGATGTCTGCCTATTTCGGCAATCCCTTCACCCTGAAGGAAAATGACCCGACAGGCGTATACCTCGATGAAGTGTATCGGAGAACCAGATTCCGGAAATGGTTTTGCGGGCACATGCACGAGGACATCGATAAACCCCCTGTTCCGGCTGCAAGTGCTCTATGACGATGTAGTGAGCATCGATACGAAGAATCCCGGCTTTGAAAGTACAGAGCAAGAAGCAGGACACGGAGAGGAGGGAAAAGACCTTTGAGCATATTCATCGTTGGGGATGTACACGGGAACTATAAAAGCCTCGCATCCAGTTTGGAGAAGTCAGGCTGTGATGTAAACGCCGATACCATCATTTTCGTGGGTGATGTAGTGGACCGTGGCAAAGAAAACGCTAAGGTCGTAAATTTCATCGCCGAACATAAAGGCAACATCCACCTGATTTGCGGAAACCACGAATACCAGCACAGACAACTCCTGAAATACTATCGTGCCCTTGCAAAGGCACCGGCAATTCGGAAGATGGCAGCAGGGATTTTCCGGCACTATACTCCAGAAGGCAGAATCATCCGCGATAAATCTGAAATCGAAAGACTCCGCTGCGATAAAGAAAAGCGCATGAAAGAAATCGAGAAGCATCCCAAGACCTCCGAAGAATGGCAGAAACAGTTCCTGATTTATACGCTTGCATGGGAAGACGATTCCCTCTGGCAAATCGTGCTCTATCTGCTCGATGAGATGTGCGGTCCTCCCTATGATGCCCAGCACACCATTTACGAGTACCTGTCAGGAACAAATCAAACGAGAACGAACTTTGAGCAGGTATTCGAGAACCAGACACACAGGAGCTCAACATTAAGCCGGGCCCGGGCGTGCATCGGTATGAACAGGTAGTAGTCTCGCATAATAATCCATTCGGCGGTCCATACAGCTACGACAGCCAGGAAATGCTGACAGGGCATAGAAACATCCTGCATATCTTCGGGCATGTTTCTCACGAGACTATGACCCGCAATGACCGGAAAGAATCCGGCTGCACCTTCCTCGACATCGATACCTCTCCGAAATCCGTCACGGTCATCGCACTTGACGACTACCTCAAAAACTAAGCAACGCGCTACAATGGCTCATACAGCCGCTGTGGCGCGTTTTCTCTTTTTAGACGATAACTTTATCGGATACGCTTTAACACCATCAAAAACGGGCGGATTTGCCGCGAATCCGGTGATGTTAACGCAATGAGGTGTACTCAATACAACCATGATTTTGAATACCTCGCAAAGAACACCTGAAGAGACACAAAAGACCCTTGGCAGAGCCTCAGCCAACCACGAGGAGACACCGAGAGAGACCCTGACAGCAACCGCAATGCAAGCCATGTGTACTAACCGGTAGCCATCAACCCAGACTCCCGCAATCCTGCCACAATAAGGACCACCCCCGGGCAACAACGGACCATACCGGACGAAACCAACCAAAAACAAACCTTGCCATAGCCGCCAACTGGCCCGGCAAACGCATAAGCCTGCCTGTAATATCAGTCCAGAACGGAAAAAACCACCCGGAAGCAGAATCGTGCCCCGGAATAGCACTAACCTTAAAAGCAAATCAGCGTATAGGCATCATCAGCCTGTACGCTTTCTTTTTGCCCGATTTACCCCGTTGCAAAGAGAATAAAGCGCGATATGCGCAAACATTGAATATAGCGTTCCTGAAGAGAATGTGGTAGACTAAGGACAGAAACAGAAATCAGCCGGAGGTGTTTTGGATGGATGAGAATATCCTGTTCAGCTACGAACTCAAAGATGCATGGTTCTTGCCGATTGCAGGCGTTGAGGTCTACAAAAAGCGGCGAAGTCCGATGCATGGCAGGCGACAAAGACGCAACCAGTATCCTTGATGCACAGGCTCTTTCTGAAATTGAGAATGTCATCGGGAGTCATCCTGAACTGTTCGAGTACGAGTCTCCGGATATTGCTACGCCTACGATTCATGACGGAGTCAGTAACATCTTCTGCTTTGGCGCAGAGGATGGCAGAAGCACTGAGCTTGTCACGCTCAATATCTGGACGCTACAAGAAGAATACGGCGACATCGGTACATACACTGCCTATGAGAAGGGAATGCGCCTTCTGCAGGTATTCGATGCGATAGCCGGAATACTGGCCCGAAGCGGCGTACCATCCGAATGCCTTGCGCTGCGATAGGGTAGAGGCAAAAGATATCATAAAGGAAGCACCATGGATAAGACATTCGAGAAGTTCCTGTGCAGCGGCATTGACCTGTCCTCGATTGGCATAGAGCGCCGCAAAGACAATGCATCGTATTTCTGTACACCGAAAGGGGCATCCATCTTCGGCTGGGCAGGTGTGGACGGTATCCACTATTGCTTTGTGCGCGGATTCGCCGGTATGGTTTTCGCCGTAAGCCCCATGAATTCGACACCGGACTTTGTTCACCCGATAGCAAAGAGACTTTGCGGATTTCCTGCGTTTGCTTCTTGCCTGCGGGGATGCGGCAGCATTAGAACAGGCTTGGATGTGGGATGAGGCGCAGTTCGATGCCTTCCTGCAAGAAAATCCTCCGACACGGGAACAGAAGACTGTACTAGAGGAGATAGCGGAGCCGTTCTCCTTTGTCACCGCTGGAACATCCTTGGAAATACATCAAGGACCTGCAAGCATCGTTCGACTATGCCAAAATCAAGTATACCGATGACTACTATGATTTAACGCTGAACCCCAATACCCATCCGTCACTACCCGACTGGAAGGTGTATTTCGAAGGAAACTTCTGGGGATATTCGGGTCGAGACCATGCCGGGACAGAAATTTGGATAAGATAAGCAATTCGATTGGGCTGGACACCACTGGGTCATTCCATCCCTGTATACTTGCAGCAAAGGCTTGGTAGTGGATTTCTGTATGCGGGCAAAGGCAGAGATATCCGAGCCTTCATTGACAAGTGGCATCTGAACGCTGACAACGATTCGTGCGAGAATTTTACTCGCGAAGAACAGATGCAGATGGAACTCGATAATCCGCTCTCCTTGGATTTTGAGCCGAGCCTTGTCATGAACGGGAAAGCCATGCAAACTTCTCATGGCTCATCGCTATCCTACAATCCATGTCTTCCGGAAGGGATAACGATTGAGCCGGAAGCTAAGGAGGCAATAGAACACTATGGCTTAGATACATCCTATGGCTGGACTATTACAAGAGCGGCATACCCGTGGAAGGGGAAGAGGCGTCCTTCTTATATAAAAAGGCTCTATCGCTCACTATGGAGAGAAAGGCCATATCTACTTGCTGGGCCGCACTTCAAAGTAAATGGTTCTGGGGATACTGTATATACCTTTACGCATCCACTTACCGGGATACAGTATACTCTATCCGTTCTGGGCATTGAGCAGCAGACGATACCCAACAGCGGCACGGACACTGGGCGCTGGGTGTACCCTTCGCACTATATAGCCATGCGGTATACGCTTTTCCCGGAACCGGATACGGAGATTGCAGTCCGGGACTGCGTGCAGAGCGAGAGACCTCGGGAAATCGACTCATGCTCCCGTCAGTATTATCCGGAAGCTACGAACAGTGTCATCGCCATCATCGGTGGGGCGGATGGACCGACAACAATCACCATAGGCGTCCCGGACCAGAAGAACGTCCATGTTGCCTGCTCCGCCTTGCACTTTGAGCCGCTACACGAAGACATTGAGTGGCGCATCGAGTTCGGCGTGAATGAGCCCCTAAAGGGAGACCTTCCAGCTCGTCTGACGCAAGCTCATCTTGGCACTTACCTTCATTTTCGTCCGGCACCTTGCCCAAATACCATCCAACCCACACATTTCCCATCCCGGAAAGGAGTCCTCACCATGAATAGTATCTTCCACCGCGTCAGTATCCGCAAATTTCAGGATAAGCCCGTTGAACCTGAGAAAATCGAGACCCTTCTTCGCGCCGCTATGGCAGCACCCTCGGCGAGAAACCAGCAGCCGTGGGAATTTTATGTTGTGACCAATAAAGACCTGATTCAGAAACTGTCCACGGTCAGCCCCTACGCTGGCTGCGCCAAAGATGCCCCAGTGCTTATCGTTTCCGCCTACCGCGAGGATGCTATCAGCCCGGCATATGCGCAAATCGACCTTAGTATAGCAAACGAGAATATCTGGCTGGAATCGGACGCCTTGGGTCTTGGCGGTGTCTGGCTCGGCATTGCTCCCGTTGAAGAACGAATGAAAGCTGTTGAGGAAGTGCTCCCACTCCCCGCTGAGCATCACGCCTTTGCCATCTTCGCCCTAGGCTATCCGGCAGAGAACAAACCGCAGCAGGACCGGTATGATGTCAGCCGCATCCACTATGTTAAGTAATTCACAGATTCTTTAAAAGAAGTTTCTAGTTCGTTCAAAACCCTTTTGAATTCTACACACAAGTCCACAGTATAATAAGCCTTGTAATCAAGAAGCAAACACGGATAAACATCCTGAAGCTTTTCCACTGCGCCTTAGACCATGCCAGAGCAATCGCTCGGTCAAGGCCAGACAACAAACAAGGCTAAAACGCCATTACATATAAAAACAATGCTGTACCTTTCGGATTCGGAGGGTACAGCATTTCTTTTTGTCACAAATTGTCGTATAATAAGGCTATATTCCAGATGTAGCGAAACAAGACCATGCACAGGCAGCAGACGGGTGAAAAGGAAGGAAAAACGAATGTTCAGAGAGATTCGCAGAAAGAACAGAGAAATCGACAGCAACAGCGCAAAACAGCTGTTGCAGTCCAGTCGGCGGGGCGTGCTTGCCGTGAATGGCGATGACGGCTACCCGTATGGCATACCCATTAACTATCTTTACGATGACGAAGCGCAGAGGATTTATTTCCACGGCGCAAAGGTAGGGCATAAAGTTGATGCCTTGCGTGCCAGCGATAAGGTATGCTTCACCGTATACGGCAATGAGGCCATCAGAACGGATGCCTGGGCTCCGTTCATGCAGAGCGTTGTCGTGTTTGGCAGATGCCATCTGATGGAGGCAGGCTCGGAGGCGTCACAGAGGCTTAAACAGCTTGCCATGAAATACTATCCCAGCGAGCAGCTTGTCGATGAGGAAATTGCGCAGTCGGGTAAGGCTGTGCAGGTCTTTGAAATCAAAATCGAGCATATGAGCGGGAAAGAAGTACAAGAACGCTGATTCTCGTGCATGCCTGTCACTTGAGCAGGGCTACAATTTTGCTATCGCTAAATGATAGCAGCGTAATTCACGGCAGAACAAATTGTATCCACAGAGGTAAACACCCATGAAAATCAAGAACAAAACCAGATTCAGAGTGCTTTGCGCCTTGTATGTCATCGGCTATCTGTTTTTCTGCATCTTCGGCGGCATGAACTCCGGCATGATTTCAGACAGTCCGGCCCTTGAATTTGCGGCTATCTATTACGGATTGCCTGTCGGGGTACGGAATCTGTCGGTATCCATGTTCGTGTGGATTATCCTCTCGTTCTTCCTTGTCCTTGCTATTCTTTGGCAGACCAACTTGTCAAAACAAAAGCTGAACCGAACAGCGCTGCTGTGCTTGGGTGGCAATATGCTGCTCACCTGCCTGTCGAGAGGTATCGTCGGTGGCTGGTCAGCGGTGTTGCCGAAGGACTGTTCACAATGCTGGTCATCTTAGCCTCGCTTCTGGTCATGGTCGGCGGCGGTATCGGGATGGCCTATCTTGTGCAGAAGAAGAACGGGGCCTTGGATACCTACGAGGCGTTCTCTGATATCATGACAGAGGAAGAATTCGAGAAGTGGCAACAAAAAAGCGATAAGGCTGACCAGCGTAACAGAACCCTGAATATGTACTCGTATATACAAGAATAAAACAGCAGGAGGAACCTACATGAACATCACCGTGTACTTAGGCGCGAACGAAGGCAACGACCCCCGCCTGCGGAAATCCGTGGAAGAACTCGGCACATGGATTGGCAGCAGCGGGAACGCGCTTGTTTATGGCGGCTCAAAATCCGGGCTCATGGGCGCAATCGCGGATAGTGTCTTGCAGGCCGGCGGCGAAGTAACGGGCATTGAACCGCAGTTCTTCATCGAGAACGAGTTGCAGCACGATGGCTTGACCCAGCTTATCGTGACCAAGGACATGTCAGAGCGGAAAGACAAGATGATTGAGCTCGGCGATGCCTTTATTGCTTTCCCTGGTGGTACAGGTACACTAGAGGAAATCGCAGAGGTCATGTCCAAAGTGTCCCTGAAACATTTAGATGCGCCGTGTATCCTTTATAACCTGAACGGCTACTACGATGATTTGAAAGCGCTGCTGGCAAAGATGATTGACAAGGGCCTTTCCTCGAAAGAAAGGCAGGAAGGAATCTATTTTGCCGAGAGCCTCGATGAGATAAAGCAAATCCTGAACGAAGAATAAGGAGAAGGACTATGATATTCGGCTTGTTTGACCAGTTGTTCCCCATTATGTTTACCGTCATCTTCCTCTTCGTCATCGGCACATTCATTTATACTGCTGTCACCGGGCTCACGACATGGCATAAGAACAACCAGTCCCCGAGATTGACCGTGCAAGCCAAGGTCGTGGCTAAGCGGCAGAATACGACCCATCACAGCCATCCGGCGGCAGGTGATGCTTCCGGCGCTCACGGGTTCCATAGCACTACGAGCACTTCCTACTATGTCACATTCGAGGTTGAGAGCGGCGACCGCATGGAGTTCGCTGTGCGAGGTCAGGACTACGGTATGCTCGTGGAAGGCGATGAGGGTAGACTGAGCTTTCAGGGAACGAGGTTCCTGGACTATGAGAGAGATATCGGGATTAAAAATCAAACGGCTTCTGAGCGCAGAGGGGGATGAGACCTTGAACCTCAAAGAAGGAGCAGGAAAACTCAAATCCGATGTTCCGGCATTGGCGATGGCGCTAAAGGATGCAGGGACACCTACTGCTGCCAAGACACTGGCAGGTATCACCGTTGCGTATGCTTTGTCTCCTATAGACTTGATTCCGGACTTTGTTCCGGTTCTTGGCCACCTTACTTAGATGATGCGCTCCTTTTGCCATTACTCGTTGTTGCTACCGTGAAGTTTATCCCTGTGCAGGTATTTGAGCAATGCAGGAAGAAGGCAGGGAGGTATGTGGGAGAACGGGATAGCCAAAGCGATGGTATTATGCCATCCCTGTTGTTTATATATGGGCAGTAGTCATGGTATGTGTAGCTAAGATACTATTGGGATGATAAGGATTGAGATGCTCCTGTATCGTATGTACAGATAAAGAGGCTACCGTCGTCAGCAGCACATTTATTTTTTTTTGTAGTATAATAGATTAACAAATCGTAATTTGCAGGACGGAGAAACTTATGGAAGAATTGATACAAAAGATGTTCATGGGCAACTACCGACTTATATAAAAGAGTATCATGATAATGAATGGGGAAAGCCCGTTCATGATGAGAACAAAGCTATTTGAGATGTTAATACTTGAAGGTATGCAGGCAGGACTATCGTGGCTGACAATACTAAATAAAAAGAGAGGCATTTAGAATTGCTTTTGATAACTTTGACTGCAAAAAAATAGCGCTATATGATGATGCAAAAATAGAAAAGCTAATGCAAAATAGCCGCATTGTTCGTAATCGGTTAAAAAATCAAATCAGCAATAACAAATGCTTGTCGTATAATATATATAATAATTTAGGCGGCAGTAAAACCAATGGACATTTGACGGCGGAAAAAAATATAGCAGATAGGATTGTAGGTGGCATCCATGGGACTTTGGCAAATCCTGAAAGGCGAGCAGCCGGGACTTATCAAATCTCTCCTGCATTACCGGAACGCAGGACAGTTCGGTGAATACCTTATTGACTATGCCTTACAAAGCAAACGGAATTGAAGGGGAGCGTGTGGTTCTCACTAACCTATACCTGCCCATGAAAGGCAAGACCACCGAAATTGACTTGCTGATGCTGCACGAGAAGGGCATCTTTGTCATTGAGAGCAAATACTACAGCGGCTGGATATTCGGCAGCGAAGACCAGCTGAAATGGACGCAGTGCTTCAGAAATGGTCGCAAGGAACACTTCTACAATCCCGTCAAGCAGAACCGCACGCATATCAGGACATTGGCTGAGTACCTGTCTATGCCGGAAGAAGCCTTTTCATCCTATGTCGTATTCTCGGAACGCTGCACGCTAAAGAAAGTCCCGCGATACTTTGACGGGAATATCACGGTATGCCGCCGCCATAAGATGCTGCACCTTATGCGGAAGCGGATAAAGGATGCACCGGTAGTATATTCTCATGCGGATATTGAGAGATTTGCCGGATTGCTCCGTCCTCTTACGGAGGCAACAAAAAGAAGAAAAGAAGCAGCACATTGAGGACCTGAAAACAAAGTGTCCGTTCTGCGGTCAGCCTCTTGTTATGCGCCATGGCAGGAACGGTGCGTTCTGGGGATGCAGTAGCTATCCGAAATGCCGGTACACGCGCCCGCTGGACTGATACTGCTTGCAGAACGGAAAAGGTAAGGAGGCGCTTATGGATACTTTTTAGAAAAGACCATCGACTGGACACCTATGACCGACTCCCCGCCTCCGGAATCCGATTCCTACCTCGTCACCCGCAAAGACCCTCTTATGACTACGACTGCCTTTTTTATGAGCACGGCGAATGGTGGGACGGACCATTGTGCGAATGGGCGTGGCCGGAAGGCATGATTATCGCCTGGAAGCCGATGCCGGAACCTTATGACCCCTCGAAATGAGGAAGCTATGTTTGCAATGATTTGCACTGATAATCTTCGGTACAAGAAAACTAAGTATTACGACTCCCGAGTATGTCATCAAGGGTACGCTCCGCATCAATGAGCATGCCTATGCCTTCTCGCATTACGAGGGCGCGTTTGAGGTCCTCGGAATCCGCTGGCTGAGTAACTACACGAAAGGCCGATACAGCAAGGATACGGGTTTAGAGTTCAGCTTCGGTGCCGATACCGAGGAAGGGCGGCTTTTGCAGGAATACAAGGACGAAGCAATCGAGTGTATCCTGCAAACCGTACATGCGTATAAGCTGACGAACCTTGATGCGTGGGTCGAATACTTCAACTTTGCTGTAAGTTGCACGGGAACTTATCAGTATTCCGTGACGCGGTGCCAGGCATTCCCCGATGAGCGGTTCCGCTGCACCATTAAAACGCCGTCACCTGACTGCGTGCTAACCTACAGCTTCAACTTCGATGAGGAAGAATTCCCGAGACTCGAAACACCTTACTTTCCGGGGATAGAACTCCTCGAAACGGACATCGATAAGGAGTTCGTCATAGGTCCCCCGGCAAATGGATGTACGGTATTTTTGAGCATCACCTGCGGCCCGGATGACGAGAATCCTTTGCCGCTGTGCAACGACCATGCCAGAATCGCGGACGCTTGAAACCGCCTTGGACTGCGAGGTCAAACTCAAAGGCTTCGAGAGAGAAAGCAAAGGACAGCCGAACAACCTGATATTGTTCTCGGACATCCAGAAAGAATACGCGAAAATGCAGGAAGATAAACGATGAGCAAACAACTCACTCAACACATTTCAGAGGTCACCAATATCGGTGGCCTCTTTTTTGCTGCCGAAATCTGTCCCTCCATGGTGGGATATGGTATAATAAGAGACAAGGGAAAAAGAACGCGAGGAACTGCCATGAAATCGAAAACGAAAAGAAACAATAATCGCCCGGCAACATTCCGAGAAAAGAGCAGAAATGCATTCAGCGGAGCCGTAAAGGGACTGGCGGGCGTAAAGGCCGGGAAAAAGGAGGATGTGATAGCGTCCTTCGACCTCGATAAACTCAGTGTGGAGCGGCGCATTGATGCTATGGAGAAGAACCGTGCCGTGGCGAAGCGTATCGCAGATGGCTGCATCAAGAGCAACCCAAGCTTCGATTTCGATGACGAGTGGATTGCGATAAATATCATGATGGCCCCGCCATACAATGTCGGAGAAAAGATGTTCAACTATTCTCTGGCAGCGGCTATCTGGATTCTCGATGCGATTCGGGCAAATAATAAAATGGACGAGGCATTGGCGCTCCTTCCAAGAGACAAGGACAAACTAGATTCCGTGCGCCTGCCGAAATGTGTTTCGCCGTGCTACAGTGAGGCAGTGTTGCGGAGCATGGTATATACTATCCTGCATCGGAACGAAGATTGCGTGGGGCCCGTAAACTCCTCAAAGGACCCGGCAAAAGTCTTTGTCACGGACGGATATACGATTGCCGGGAAACAGAAGCAGGATGTGCCGTCCAGAATGGTGTTTGAGGAGATTCTGGCTCTGTTGCCGGAAGACCTGGTAGATAATGCTGTCAACATGTTCGCGATGATGTCAAAGGTCGCGGTGAGCCGGTATTTCACATGCCGCAGCAAGTGGATAAAGAAAGAAAATAAGTACACCGAGGAAATCAGAAAGAAAACGGAAGAGCTCAAAGCTCTTTCTCAGGAAGGCGGCAAAATCATAGCGAAGGCAAAAGCAGTCGTGAACGGCACAAGCTTGCCGAAGAGAATCGAAGGTGTCCCGCTCATTGACGAAGGACTGCAAGTCAGTGCGCAGGTATTTGACATTCAAAAGCGCAGCGATGATATCATGGATGTGATAGAGGAAATTCAAGATAAACGCGATGCGCTCTATGGCGAAATTTTCGATTTCCAGAATGACAGTATCGTCAAATCCTACTGGACGGAAGAAAGCTGGGCGAAACGGTATCCGAAACTCATAGCAAGGTATGCGGCACGGTATTCGGTGCCGGACCCGTATGAGATGTGTTTTGCCTTCTACTATCTTCTGGACCAGGGCGATGACCTTGCATGGCTGTATTATCCTACCAGCGTCATTTTGTCCTTCTCTGCCGCCCAGCTGCCGTGGAGCGGTGGGACCGTGAAGGAGTTGAGCGACAAGAACGGAGCCAACACGGCAGATATCATCGATGTTTTCCCCGCACATTGACATTTACAATGAACTCCATACGAAGGATAGCCGGATGGTGCCAATTGCCTGGAACGATATGAGCCTGCATCTTCCTCCCGATACGAAGCGGGAAGATAATCTTAGATACACGCCATCGAAAGCTATCTACACCTTTACGAATGGCGCGATAGTGCCCCCCGCAATACGAGGAACATCGATGCGTTCGCAGAATCCCTCTATGACTGCGGCGTAACGGCAGATGAAGGTAAGGCTATTTACGGTGCGTATCTATCTGTACTCTCTAACCTCGAAGAGCGGGTAGATTTCAAGGATGATACCGAGTCTCTTGCTAAAAATGCAAGGAATATGAGAAAGAACTCTCGAAAGGCTTCGGAAAGAGAATGAGCAGCGGAAAGAGGAACTGTACAAGGCTGAGAAGGCTTTGGCGGATAAAAACACCCTCTTGGAGAAACAGATGGAGAAGAGAAGCGTAGAGAAGCAGGAACTCAACGACCTGCGCGAACTGATTTTTCGCTCTGACCAACGATGCGGGGGAGGAGGGCCCAGCCAGAAACTGAGCACCACGTTCCCGTATCACACCCAGAAGAAGCATGTCGTATTCGGCGGGCATCCGACCTGGCTGAAAAGCTATCAAGCCGATGCTGCCGGATGTCAAGTTCATCGAAGGCATTCCGAGCAGCGAACAAATCAAGGGTGCCGAGATGGTATGGCTGCAGACGAATTATATGTCGCATAAGGCGTTTTATAAAATCATCGACATTGTCCGCAGCAAGAACATCCCGCTCCGGTATTTCACGAGCGCCTCGGCTGCAAAGGGCGCGGAACAGGTAGTGGCGGCGGACAGCGGTAAATAACCGCTTTAAAAACGAAGGACAAAGCAAATGGGCAAATACATCACGCACGAACAGCTGCCATTCAAGGGTAAGCTCGTTAAAATCCGGCTGCGGACCTATGGATTCAACAGTATTGTCACTCAGCCATGTAATGAGGAGGAACTCCTCGAAATCACGCCGGACGGCACCGTGAAACTCACTGCAAACCACATCGATGGGCCGAGAAAATGCAAGGTTCAGATACCGGTGGATGATGCCGAATACATCTTCAATGCGTTCATCGCTGTGTTTTCTAAGTTCAGAAAAGAGAAAGTCCCGGCCCATTCCGGTTTCTGGAAGGTCCGGTTGCTGACCGATGAGGATGAAGTGTTCTTCTATCATGGCGCGAACGGACAGGATTTCATGTACGAGGGCAAGACTCTGACTGAGATTCTCCGGGAAAGGACGACGCTCAAAGAGCTCAACGGCTTCGCCGTGAGCATCGATAAGGAAAGTCATGTATCGAGCATTGATATCGACTTTCATCAGACGGTGGCGGAGAATGCTGCCGAGAAGGTCGCGGAAAAGTATCATGCGCCGGTGGAGGATATCGTTGAACGACTCATTATCAGCAGCAGGACCCGTGAAATCGTCTACAACCGCAGGGTGGGAAAGAACAAGCGTGTATCTCTATCATTTGAGATGCCGGAAGCGGTCAAGGCCCTGCTTGCATGGTATGAGGAGCAGCCTCTGTTTGAGCCGGGCAATGTGAATCCGAAACCTGCCACAAAAGAAGGTATCAGCAGGACCTACCAATTCACGGTTTTGTACACGGATAAGAAATCGGCGTCCTATACAGGGTCTTTCGACAAGGAAGGACTTCCTGGCAACTGGGCAGATTTTATTGGCAGAGTTGCTGCGTTCTTTGATACCGAAAGTCTCGGCGAGATGTTCAATGTGAGAACCTTCGACCGGGTCCCGGCAAAGGCTGACGAAGCCGTTTTCTGCGGCGTTGAGATTCTCGGAGTGGTCGGGGTCCGGTATTATCGATGCGATGACGATGTGTGTTTGGGTGATGTTGTCATTGTGCCGACTCCTGCGAAGAAGCAGAATCTGGCCGGGCAAGTTGTCGAACTACGGCGCTGCAAGGCAACTGCCATCCCGAAAGAGTTGCAGAAAGCTAAAGATGTGCTGTACATCATTAGGGATGGGGATGCTGAAAATCACGGGTGAAGCAGAGCAAAAAATGAGTGTCTGTGAAATCCATTAGAAATTGCTGAAAGGATACCAATATGGCGGAAAATGGCGAGAATAAGTCAGCTGTAGATAATGACGGCTGGACTCCTATGTGGGAAGGCAAACCGAAGAAACCGGGTAGCTATCTTGTGACACGTGTCAATCCAAAGATGACAACGGCGGCTTTCTTTGAAGATGGCAAGTGGTGGAGCGATGCGTTGCACGAACGCATGTGGCCGTCTTACATGATTATTGCGTGGAAACCCATGCCTGCGCCTTATGCGGGCAATGCAGCCACTTTTGTGCCTGATGTGGACCTGAAAGCGGCAGTAGAAGTATTAAAGCGGCGTGAAAGGGACGTTGAGCGTTACGCATACATAATGGAACAGGTATGGAAGGTAGATGTCTCGCAAGATGAGGACTTCCAGCGAGTGTTCAACGCTTTCTATCGTGTGCGCCGAGACGAAGAATGGCGGAAAATATACTTTGAAATGTTCGAAAAAGTGAAACAAAATCCGCAATCGCGGTTTGATAGGACTCTCGAAGAACTTTCCGTAAGAGTTGGAACTCTTGAACCTTCTTTTGTCAGTAAGATGTTGGCAACAGTGGACATCAATGAGCCGATATGGGACGCGAATGTCCTTGCCATGTTGGGGCTAAAACCTTGCAAGAAAAGTGGCAAGTATCGGCCTGATGATATCTATGACTGCTACAATACAATCAATCATTGGTATTATGAATTCAAAAAGTTGCCCGTGGCAAAAAAGTGGATAAAAAAAGGCATTTGACAGAGCACTGCCGAAGCATCAAGGACATCAGTGCAACGAGGAAGATTGACTTTATCCTATGGGCTGGCGGCGAGGCACGCATAAAGACAAAGCGGTAATTGGCGTGCGGGAGCAAAGGCTTCGCTGAGGCTGAAAAAGAATAAAACTAGAGGGACAAGAACATGTATGATGGCGTACCCTTTTCGGGCAGGCTGGTAAAGCTGCGGCTGAAATCAAATGCTTCGAGCTACGGGCCTATCCCGTGAGCCAGATGCCGAGGTGGAGCAGAAACTTGAGGTTTCCGTCAAAAAGAAAACAGAAGGCTGTCCTGCTACAATTTCGGGAACGGCGCTAAGTATCTGCTGAATCAGGTATATGTGCGCAGAGAATCCGAAAAAGGATATCAGGGGATATTCTGGCGATGTTTGAGGCGGTGTTTTCCGCCTATGAGCCAACAGGGTTTGTTTGCGATGCCGGGAGCTGGGAACTCGTTCTGACCAACGATAAGCGGGAACGCTTCCATTACGAGGGCACGCTCTGCACGGATTTTAACTGGCAGGGGAAGAGCGTATCCGACCGTCTGCGCTCGATACTCGACTGGCCAGACCTCTGGGCGTTTGCGCCTGCATTGGAGGAAGAAGCCGATGCGGGCAGCGAGACCGATGACGAGGATACGCTGATGTGGCACACGAACGTTGTGCGAGAAAAAGACAAGCCTTGAACGCTTAGTTACCGGAGTGGATGCGTGGGAAGGGTATAGTGTGTTCAGAACGGAAGAACCAGCATACTCTGGCACCCAGCTGGCGGTAGAGCAACGCCTCAGCGGGCGGAAAACATTCAGCCTCAACGGCGGATAAGGCGGGAACATCAGCGGGTACAGCGTATCGAATCGTCATGGCCTTCGCTATGCCTCACAAGGATTTGCCAAGATTGTAGGCGTCCAGCAGAGTCTCAGTATGGTTCTTTGCATCTCCCGGCTCGGCAATACCTTTGCCGAACACATAGCCTTTAAGCTCAGCCTTCTCGAAAACAATCGACCCAACCCTGCAAACCGTTGTAGGCTTTGTCGATGGCGTGTGTATCGTCATCTGCGGCGGTGGCAAGCATATAAATGTCACGGAACTTGTAGTCGGACTCGTACAGAGGATTCAGACGGTCAAGCAGCGTCTTCATTTGGCCGCACATCTCGTAATAATAGATAGGCGTGGCGAAGATGACGACCTCGGATTCCTTGACCTTTGCCATGATTTCGGCTACATCATCCTTCAAAACGCAGTGACCGGTTCTCTGGCACGACATGCAGCCGATGCAGAACCGGATATCTTTGCCGTGCAGGGACACGAATTCAACCTCATGACCCGCATCCTTCGCGCCGCGCTCGCATTCCTTTGCCAAAATCTCCGAATTGCTATTTCCGCGCAGGCTTGTGGAAACTACAAGAACCTTCTTTGCCATCGTTTTAACGCTCCTTTTGCTCTGGCTTTTGCTCGTCAAACGCAGAAAATCTGCCGCGCCAGCATCGAGCCGCTGTTTGTCTTTCATTACTTTGTGGATGAACCCCTTGATATTTTCCTTGCTGTACTCGCTCTCGGCGGCGTTCACGATGTAATCGGCCTCGATGAGGATTTGGTAATCGATGCCGTCAATGTCAGTCAGGGTATGGTGATGGCTGACCAGATACGCAACGCGGTCAACCTGTGCCGGGGTCAGACCAGTATCATGCAGAAATTCCCGCACCAAGGGCCCGCCTTCAAGCTCCTGATGTTTGCCGTCTGCATTGCCGTATTTCTTTCGGCAGAGAGGGCAGGCAATGTCATGCGTGATAGCGGCAACTTCCAGTATGTACTGCGTCTCAGCATCAATATGTTCGAGTTCGCCGATGGTCTTGGCGAATGTCCAGACACGAACAAGATGGTCGATGTCGTGGATGTTACCGTTAGAATAGCAAATCATCTTCTCTAAAATTTCCGCAATAGTCATGCCTCATACCCTCCAATACCCTCAGAATTGCCGTTTGTCTTAGTCCGGAAAAACCTCGCCAAGTGCAAGCACTGCATTGCGTACACACTCAGGACAGGGACAGAGCGGCTTGCCGGTTTCGATGCCTTTCAAGTCCTTGCAGATAGTAGCGCCGCATTTAGCCTCAAACTTCTGCAGGAGTTCTTTAGAAATCCGGGGCGTGGCTATGCCATCGGTCAATATACCCGCCACCATCACAGCGCCAATAAGAGCGCCGCAGGTGCTCTCCATGCAGCCCATACCGGCAGCATACCCGCCGTCAGCTTCATCAGGGTATCCTCACCAACCGGCAGCTTGTCCTGAAATACTTTGACAACCGACTGGGGGAACAGTTGCACTTGCCGGTGGCTTTCAGTTCATACGCGGCTGCTGCGCGTTCCTCAATACTTTGCATATTATCACATCCTGTTTTTTACTATTATAGCACGAAGAGGCGTCATTGAGAACGCCTCTTTTACTTTTGTCAAGAATTTCGCAGCTGTAGTAGCGTAAACCGGACTACAACCGGAGAATTTTTCAAATCTATATTGCAACCGTCGGTTGTAAATGATATAATAAAAACAACAAATAAGCAACACAATACAACAAATTCGCGTAAAAAGAGCAACAGGAGGGGAAGACCATGGCACAGGAGCGGACGATACTCCATTGCGACATGAACTGCTTTTATGCCTCCTGTGAGATGGCCTACCACCCGGAATTGCAGGGAAAGCCGATTGCTGTATGCGGAGACCCGGAGAGAAGAAGCGGTATCGTTCTGACCGCGTCCTATCCGGCTAAGCGTATGGGTGTAAAGACCGGCATGCCGCTATGGGAAGCGCAGCAGCATTGTCGGGATATTATCTTTGTACCGGCACACTATGACCTGTATACGCGGTTCAGCGGGTATACCAGAGAGATATTCCTGCGCTTCACGGACCAGGTCGAGCCTTTCGGTCTGGACGAAGCATGGCTTGACTGTACCGGAAGCCGGATGATGTACGGCGACGGTCTGACGATAGCTAAGAAGATATCCGACACCATAAAGGATGAGCTTGGCATCACCTGTTCTATTGGCGTGAGCTGGAACAAGACCCTTGCAAAGCTTGGCTCAGACTATAAGAAGCCAGACGCAATTACGGTCATCAACCGAGAAAACTTCAAGGATATCGTATTCCCGCTCCCTGCCTCAGACCTGCTTTATGTCGGGAGTAAGACCTCGGCAAAACTCGCCAACTACGCCGTGCATACGATAGGGGGACTTGGCGCAGGCAAACCCCAAGTTCATCCAAGAAAAACTCGGCAAGGTCGGTATTATGATTTGGCAGTTCGCCAACGGCATGGATACCTCCGCAGTAGCCAAGTACGAGTACAAAGGATGTTGTTGCGCCCATCAAAAGCATCGGCAACAGCTGGACTACGCCGCGTGACCTTATGACGGATGAAGATGTCTGGATAGTCCTTTATCTGCTTTCAGAGAGCGTTGCGGCACGGCTAAGAGAGAATCATTTTCGCTGCAGGGGGAGTAGAGGTATCACTGCGAGATTCGAGCCTGTTCAGCTTTGAGCGGCAAACGAAATTATCCCGGCCTACAATGCAGGAAAAAGAAATAGCGGAGGTCGCATACCAACTGTACAAGAAGAATTACAGGTGGAGCGAGCACCTCCGCTCGATTGGTGTTCGTGCCATAGACCTACGGCCAGACACAGAGCCAAGTCAGTTATCATTCGATTTTAGTGCCGAGAAACAGGAATCTTTGGAAAAGTTGGAATCTGCCATTGATGGGGTCCGACACCGATTCGGCTACTATTCCGTACAGCGTTGCGTGATGTACAAGGACAGGTTCCTTTCCCATTGTGACGCAAAGGGAGACCATACAATACATCCGCACGGGTATTTGCAGGGGAGCATTTGATAATCTATGCCTGAACAGCGAATTAAGAAATATGTGGAAGTCATCGCAGATTTCCTGCCGGACGGAACGCTCACACCGCAAACCGTCGTTTGGGGATACCGGGCAGAGGTTCGACATCACGAATATCTCTGAGATACTGCCTCGGAAATACTCAAAGACCGGAGGCGTTGGCGTTCGGTATACCTGCCAGATAGGCCGTTGCAGTACCTACTTGTACTATGAGATAGGGAAGTGGTTCGTGGAAGCTAAAAGAAAATGCCGTGGAGGAAATCCCCACTTGAAAAAGCAGGGAAGACACCACGGCGAAATTAGAAGGAGGAAGATAGCGGGTTAGTTTTCGGCCTCATCATCGGCCTTGTTGAGAGCTTTAAGAGCACGCTTGAAAGCTACGAGCTCCTTGTCTGTCAGAGCAGCGTTCACCAGCTGTGCGTAGAACTCGGGGCGGGACAGTACCGGCTGGAAGGTTCTTGCATAGGTCTTGCCTGCACGGACGAAGCCGACGCTCTCGATGAACTTCTTGTCCATGAGGCTGTTGAGAAATAAAAAAAATCGAGCGCTCCTGCCAAGAATTGCTTTCGTCCTTTTGGCTTCTTCGATAATCTGCTGCCCGGTGAGCGGGTCTTCTTTGCTGTTCCAGAGGACTTCGAGGACGGATTCCTCAGCGGCAGTTAAATGATACGGATAAGTTTTCTTGTTCATAAGCTTACACCAATTTTACTACTGTATAGGTAGGTTGTCATACTATTTTCATTATATCAAACAATATAAATTCGTCAATATAGTTTTGTGAATTTTGCAATTTTTACATCGCAAGACTTTTGGTACTTGAAAAACAATAATACAACACGATAAAATAGAAGAGCGGGGTGGGTAAATGGGAAAGTACACAGACAGAACTTGCTGTTTTGCCGGGCACAGGCTTATCCCTCCCGGCGATGAGTCCAAGATACTGATTCGGGTCCGACACCGACTTATTCCACTCATCCAGAGCGGCGTTACCTACTTTGGTGTGGGTGGTGCTTTGGGATTCGATATGATGATGGCGGACCTGCTCATCGAACTCAAAAAGGAGAATTCCCGGATGCGGATTATCGAGGTACTGCCGTTTGAAGGATACCGCGCCAAGTGGACACCCGAGCAGCAACTGCACGCCAAAAACCTTGACCGGCAGATGGATAAGATTGTGTATGTGTCTAAGGAACCGAGCGGGGGGTGCATATCTTGCCAGAAACCGGCATCTGGTGGATGGTTCTCGTTACTGCATCAGCTACTGCAACAAGCCAACGGGCAGCACAGCCTTCACCGTGAAGTACGCTTTAGAGCGGGGGACTAACTGTGTACAATGCCTCCTCTTTTTTGATGTAAACACCCTCTTAGGGCACAAAACACTCGGAAACAGCTGAAATGCACAAAAAACACATATCTTGCTATTGAACATACAGCGAGAAATGCTCGATTTTAATAGATTTGTTGCAATTTCTTATAGAAATCGGCGCAAAAAATCAAGGGCAACACGATGTAACAATTGGCGTTCGATTGGGAAAACTACAATACCATCAAAGCCTATCTTGACGAGCACGGAGAACTTCCGCTCAAAGAAGCGTCCATAACTTTGCCGACAAGGTTCGCAGTCCCAGTGGTGGATTCGGAATCAGACGCTTATGCTGCATCAAGGCAAACAGAGCGAAGACAAGGTCAAGTTGCTCAACGAAATTGGAATAGTTTAAGAGAATGGCCTCTGCTTTCATGGCAGCGGGCCTTTTTCCGTTCCGGCTGAAGCTAAAAAGCAAGCAAAAAAATCTTTGGAAGTCAGGACAATGGGACTCCTAATATGGTATAATGTATTCAACGAAACCAGATAGCGCATCAAACCCAAGCAAATTAAGGAGGATTTTCCATGAACATCAGAGAATTTCAGAAACGAATGGATGATGCTCTAGGCGAGGTCAAGCACCTGTTGGTACAATCCGGCTACTATGATAACCTGACTCTGGAAAATATCGACTGTGACAGGGATGACCCGGACGATGTGCAACGATGGAATGAGCTCACGAACGCGTCAAAGCTTCTCTTAAAAGCAGTTGACGACCTGAACCACCTCCAACGCCCGATTGCCGGGACGAGCCGGTTACATCTGAACACCAGCGGCAGATACGAGGATGATTTTCATGAGTACACCTCTGGCTCTGACATCGAGTGTTTGCTGGCGGATAATTGCAACAAACCATGCTGGGTGCTTTCCCGCGTAGAGGTTGATGACGATGGAAACTACTATATCGTTGGGTACAAGGGTCTCAACATGGACGGCTTAGAAACGAGAGTTAGAAAATAAGAAATACTGCTGAATAATGCGAGGACCTCTGCTTTCGTGGCAGGGGTCCTTTTTCCGTTCTGGACGATTTATGCACATGGCTTGGTGAAGCGGCTGACAACCCGCTGACGGTGAGCAATAAAAAAGGAGGCGCAAAAAAGCGTCTCCCTTGGTGTTGAGATTCACGGGATGATGCTCACGGACCCGTTCCGAATTGCTTCCTCGATGCAGGAAATCTGAGATTCAGCAAACAAGCGGCATACACGCAGCTGATTGTCCAGCTGCTTTTTCGTGCATCCCTTCGAGGAAACCATCTGTTGATAGTCGTAGGCAGGGGAGAGGTCCGGCTGGAACATGACATAGTTGAGCAGCTTCTGGCAGGATGCGAACAGGACATTGACCTCTGCGCATCGGGAATTGTGTTCGTCCTTTAGTCGTGTACTCCACAGACTTTTGCGGATGAGTTCCTTGCACTGCTTTTAGTGCAGATATGCTGTATGTGGCTTTTATCCATGGGTAAACCTCTTTTGGAAAGACTTTGATTCGTGTTGAAATCTGGCAAATTACAGCGATGATGCATCAGACAGCACATTACGGACTACATCCCCGCAAAAATGTTATTGCCATCCAGATAGGTATAGGGCTTTTCCTGCTCCACAAAGCCATTGATGGCGATGAAACCGAGCTGCTTGACGGCCAGTTCCTTGATGTTCGCCACCTGCTGAACCTCACGGTGAATCTCATCGAGGGTCATAGGTTTGGCATAATACTTTGCCTCATAAATTGCATAGCCGTCTGCAAGCTCCAGAGCGACATCGAACTCACCGTTCTTGCGGTGGACGGGGTCGTCATAGTAATAGCTGCCGATGTTGCGGACACCTTTCAGTTTGCCAGAACGAACCAGTAAACTGAAATAGTCACGGCAAATGCCCTCAAATCGGCGAGAGATAAAGTCTGCCAGAGTAGGGGCTACATACTCATCATAGAAAGCCTCTGCGCCTAGCACTTGTAACGCGCTGGCATTTTTATAAATAAAGGTAAAATAGAACCGCAGCAGGTTATCATTGATTTCGAAGGTAGCCTTTTTTATTATCGCCAATCTTATTGATAGGGCTATTGCGTGAGACGATTTCAAGCTCTGTCAAAGGATTTAATCTGTTTTGAGAGGTTGCCGGTCTTCTTCACATCCAATTTATCCTCAATCTCTGTATAGCGCTTCTTACCGTTCCCGATGACCGAGAAGATGCGCTCTGCGTTGATTTTGACGGAGTAGTCTGACAACAACAACTGACTGGCGTAGAGATACACAGCGCTCACGGGATTCAGAATCGTGCTAATGACATTCTCACGCAGCGTGGCCGCAGGGTTCAGTGCCTGATTCACGAAAGGAGACCCTCCAAAGACAGCATAGTGCGCCACCTTATCGTAAGGGGTCCTGTCAGGATAGAATCTTGCTGCGTCCAGATAATTCAGTTCGTTGAGTTTAATGGTGACTGCAAAGCGTCCATACAGAGCGTTCCTTTCCTGCAAGAGGTCCTTCATCATCCCGATGTGAGAGCCAGAAAGGATAAGCTCGATATTCGAGAGTCTGTTGTCGATGATATTCTGGAAAAGGGAGTCAACCGTTGCAGAGTCAGTCGCCTTTTGAGATAGGGGTATTCGTCAATAACTACCACTATTTTTTTTGGGGCAGGGCGTTAAGATAAATAAACACATCTTGCAAGGTGCTGAAGTTCAAAGGAACAGGCAGTATTTTTGACTCGGACCAATTCCCGTACAAGGCCGTCAATATTATCTTGCATTGCGCCTTTTTTGAGCACTCATAGTATACTGTCTGATACTGACAGTTCTCAAGCGCTTTTTGGATGAGTGTGGTCTTACCGACCCGGCGCTTGCCGTAAACCATTACTGCCTTTCCGATATAGTCCTGCTGCAAAAGGGTGAGCTCTTTCTCGCGACCAATAAACATTATTGCACCTCCAATTTTGTTGAATTGTAATTCATTGAATTCACTTTCAACATTATTTTACCACGAGACAGGACAAAAAAGCAAGCAAAAAGGGAGCACCGCAAGCGATGGCCATATTTTTTATTGGCAGCATACGCCGCTTGTTAAGAATTACATTGCCAACAGCACAAGCGCAGCGACTACAGCAACAACAATGATAAGCAACAGAGGCCCGCAGCCAGAACCATTGCCGCCATTATTATTACGATGCCCACCCCCCGCCACCGGAGCCGACAAAGTTACGGTCAAACGATTGCTTGTAGTGCGCATAGCCGGTGCTGCCGCTGCCAAAATAGCCGTAATCGTTCGCCATAGTACACTACCTCATTCGCTATATTTGTCCTTGTTTCCTGCAAGAATATCCTCGCAAACGCCCTTGTACTCCGGCAGCATATCCAAGAACGGAGTCCACCTCTGCTGTACTTCTTTTCGGTCTTCATCGTCCATACTGGAAACATCGTCGCAATCCTCGCATTCTATTACGACATCGGTGACTACCTCTTCAAACAAACGGCGAGCAAGCTTCTGTGCTTCAGTATAGATACATGTGCTATATAGGCAATCCTGTACTGTGTCGATACTCAACAATATATAGCCAAGCTTCTCGGACCAGACAAGGTCTAAGCTGGGATGCCGGTGGATGTACCCGGAGAAAGCATCGGCAATACGGACCATTTCGGGGTTTTTCTGAATGTAGTTAGGCATCAGGATGACTGTCCTCCAAAATCGATATTTTTTTGTATTTCGCTGGTACCAAGAACCGGGATATACCGTCCCGGCTCGATGACGGCGAGATATGCGTCCTCGGCACCGTTTTCCGGGTGGAACTCATCCACTACGCCGCGATGCTTGCTGTTGTCAGGGTTTTGGGTCCACTGGATACGAGTGCCGCATACACAGCGGCTCATAGTAGCGATAATTTCGGTATTGGTCATATCTGTATTAGAATCCTTTCAATCTGTGTACAGGGGAAGGCGTCTGCTAAGTCTTGCGATGAGGGTCTGCGCAGATACCTTTTTCGCGCCCATCTCGATGCGCTCCATGCTGTTGGGTTTTGCGGTCTCAAACTTCTCAGCCAGATTATCCTCGTACAGGCGCAGAGCCTCGCGGATGGTTTCGACATCGAACTGTTTTGTGGGACCAAGGTGATAGTAGCTGTTGCGTCCGGTAGGAATTTGAGGGATGTTCATGATAAGCGCTCCTTTCGAGAGAGTGGTTTATTTTTTTTGTGTTCCGTTCTGACATTCGTCCGTATGGCTCTGACTGCGGCAGTCTTGCCCGGCATACCTTGCAACAGACGATGAAAACGGCGATAATGAGTAAGATAGTGGTTTTCGGACAGGCTTGGAGGCTCTTTGCTTTCTAGCCTGTCTTTATTATACTCTTTGGCATGTCCCATAATTTGGACTTTCAGCGAAAACCGGTAGATTATCTGAAAATATTTTGGCAGTTAAGGTTCTTTGCTTATTTTAACTTGGTTTCTGCATCTTAACTCAAACAAAGTTAGGATACAAAAAATAAGTTAAGAAGCCGGATAATGCATTTTCCGGGAAATCAGGCGACATACAATGAACACTGCTATGTCTACCTCAGGCGCTGTCAATACGCGAAGTTACCAAACATTGCATCTTGGCTTTGTGCAAGCTGAAAAAGAGCCATTTCGAGTAAAGACAGATTGCATTTTGTCGCAGAAGAATATACAATATTTTTATATATACAATGCGATAGAGTCGGCTGAATTTAGCAAGGAAAGAAAGTGGCTTGCCATGATAAACAAAGAGGAATTCGCCAAAACAAAAGACGAGATGCAGCCAGACGGAAAATATCAGATGTCCTGGAACAAGATAACCGTCCGAACACTGGACCTGTATCAGTCATTTGCTGAAATCAGGAAAGAACTGGACGGTATTGTGTCGGAACATTTCTAAAAAGGAAATCGAGGGGAACACAATGAAGAAACTGACAAGCCTTTATGATGGCAGCGGCATTGGCTGTATCTATCACAGCCTGCGGCACTACGGCTAATACGAACGCAACGGCATCTTCTGCCACCGACAAGAGCACAGCGACTGCCGAAGCAGGCAACGAGACCGTAACCATAACTTATCCAGAGTACATGATTCCTGGCGTGATGAGCGATGGCACGGATGAAGAGAGGATGAAAGCGGCAAAGGAATTCTGCAAGGTCCTGCTCGACAAGGAGGGCGTTTTGGAAGCAAAACCCAGCGCAGACGGGTCTGTCATTGCGACGATGACGAGAGAGCGCACAAAAAAGTCGCTCGACGACCCTCAAAGCATCCATCGACGAGACATTTGACGATTACTTCGACGATGGCGATGAATCGGATTTCAGCGACTATACCTACAATGATGACATGACGGTCTTTACCGTGAACATGGATGCCGACGACTATGAATCGCCCTATACGACGGAGGCGATGCTGTTCGGCATCAGCGCAGAAGGGTATCAGGCCCTGAATGGCGTTGAGACGCCGAGAGTCACCATCAATTATCTTGATGAGAAAACAGGAGATGTTTTGGGGACATTGACATATCCTGACGACTACGATAAAATTCTCGGTGATGCAGAGGATACGCTGCGCGAGATGGGCGAAATCGACTGAGCCTAAAAACATTGCACCTACAGTCATTGAGGCAGGAGGTAAAGGAAATGTCTGAACAAAATTTCAAAAAAAGCGTTTGAACTCAAGGTAAAACCGGACGAATACGGTGACCTTAATAAGCCTCTGCCCGATACGGTTCCGAAACCCAATGTCGGATGCGGTATTCGTAATGACGAGTGCTTCGGCCTGATTTTTGCCTGGATTGTGGCACCGGAAGAAGCAATGGACTACGATTCCGTTGAGGACACCGTCAAAAGATGTGCGTTGTCCCTGATGGAGAATATGGGCCTTTTGGAATGCAAGAACGGGTTGACCGCGAAGGGGCACAAGTACATTTACGCCATCCGGAAAATTCAGGAGACGGTGCAGGGCCTGCCGAAACCGGAGGTATCGTATCTCTTGAACCTGAATGTGAATGTCGGCGAGGATGACTACTTCGTCAACGGCAGCTTTACCGAAGAAGGCATGACCGGGGCGCGGGATAGCTTCGGATTTGCAATGTTCCAGAACGCCATAAAAGAGAAATACCCCGAAAAGCATTTCACTACAAAGGAAATCATGAAGATGTTCTTTGAAGACCCCTATGATGCCGAATACAGGGAAGGCTTCCTCATGAACTTCTCGGAACGCGATATTTTCGATGAGAAATTCCCCGACCACCCGCTGAGCATTGCCAGAAAGTATGTGAAGTGGGTACTCGAAAACAACTGACGCATCAGAGGTGCCAAAGTGACATTTTTATATTGAACCCATCAATCTTCGCCAATGGAACCTGTTCGAAAAGGTCAAAGGACCCGGGCATGTGGAGCCGTTCCTTGCTACCCGTGACATGCAGATTGGAGACATCGTGATGCTGCACGTGGGCAAGCAGGACCCGGCGCATGAGAGCGGCGTTTATGCCTATGGCACTGTTATCTACGGGCCCTATATCCTGACAGATAGCCCCGACGACTACTGCAACAATAAGCGGACCGTGGATATCCGCATCGACCGTATCGAGTATGAGAAACCCATACTGACGCATGAGCAATGCATGAGGTATACGGGTCAGTATCGTACCGTACACAGCATTGCGGATTCCTTTAACGGTAACCTGAAAATGGCACTTGGCATCAACTGAGATTTCATTTTGGAAATTTTCAGCAAGAAAGTAACGATAGTTTCCCGTTTCGGCAAAAGCACTACAAGACACAAAAAAGAGCGCTCACAAAAAAAAGTGGGCGCTTTTCTTGTCGGCATATAATCAATGGCTTGTGCCAAGGGCTAAGAGTTAGCCATATGTACTGGGTACTATGCACAGTTTCGGGATGTACTGATTATGCAAACGGTAGAACATAATTGGGAAGTTGTAAATTCTTCTGAAATTGACTCCAACAAATACAAAATGTGATATAATATACTTACAGAACTATCCCTCGAAGTTCAAGGAGGTTTACAATGAAAAGGAGAGTTAGTACAGCGAAAAGAATCGTTGCTGTAGCACTGGCTGCTACGGTTGCGGTTTCTTTGACCGGCTGCAAGAAAAAGAAAAACACCAACGATACAACGAGTTCGGGATGTGACCACGAGCCAAAGTCAGGCTGTGGAACCGGAAACCCCGGAGGTAACTGCCACACCTGCACCGACCGCTACGCCTGCACCGACCGCCACGCCCGCTGAGAACACTGATAAGAAGGATAACGCCACCAGCGAGCCGACTAAAACGAATAAGCCGAGTTCCGGCACTTCGACTTCCGGCGGAACTACCAAACCGGCCGCGACAAAAACACCGGCACCTGCTCCGGCAGCTACTCCGGCTCCTACCGCAAAGCCTCAGGTAAAATACACCTTCACGGTTCGCCGTCATGAGGCGACCTGCACCACGCAAGGCTACGATGAGCATATCTGCCATGAGTGGGGCGGCATGAACTACAATGACCGCTTTGTTCCGGCAAAGGGACACAGCTGGGATGGCGGTACAGTCACGAAGGCTGCTACTTATACCGAGACCGGTATCAAGACCTTCAAGTGCAAGGAATGCGATGAGACGCGCACAGAGGAAATCCGTCTCTTAACAAGACCTATCATATTCAGAGTGTTGTTGCTCCGACCTGCACCTCTGAGGGGCTATACCATCTATGAGTGCAACGAGGTTCCCGGTCTGACCTATAAGGGCGATTACAAGGCAAAGCTGCCGCACGCCTACGATGCTGGTAAGGTCACGAAGCCTGCTACCATCTATGAGAAGGGTATCAAGACCTTTACTTGCACCTCCTGCGGCACAACATACACGGAAGATATTCCGATGGTCGAGAAGACCTGGCATAAGGGCAATACGGTAGCGCCTGCGCCTGCACCGAGCAGGGGTACACCGTTTACATTTGCGACCAGGGATTCCGCTCTGACCGAAAAGCGCGATTATACGAATGCGCTGGGCCATGCGTGGGACGCTGGTACAGTCACAACGGCAGCGACCTGCACGAAGGCTGGTGTTAAGACCTATACCTGCACCCGTAATGGCTGCACAGAGACTAAGACCGAGGAGATTGCGGCTCTGGGTCATAAGTGGGATGACGGCACTGTCACCACGCCCGCTACCTGTGAGGCTGCTGGCGTGAAGACCTTCAAGTGCCAGAATACCGGCTGCACAGAGACCAAGACTGAGGAGATTGCGGCTCTGGGGCATAACTACGATGAGGGTGTTGTCACCAAAGCTCCTACCTGCACCGAGGACGGCGTCAAGACCTTTACCTGCAAGAATGATAAGAACCACACCTACACGGAAACTGTTCCTGCGACGGGACATGCTTGGGACGCAGGTGTTGTTACCAAGGAAGCGACTTACGAAGAGGATGGCGAGCGCACCTACACCTGCAAAAATGACAAGACCCATGTGCATAAGGAAGTAATTCCTGCATTGGGCTATACCTTCACCGAAACTGTCGTTCCTCCTACCTGCACAGAGGACGGCTACACGCTGCACACCTGCAACGAGAATCCCGCAAAGACGTACCAGGATACGCCTGTTGCTGCGCTGGGCCATCAGTACAAGGGAAGTCACTACTCCGCCACCTGTGGTGCTCTTGGCAGCGTAGACAATGTTTGTGAGCGCTGCAACGATAAGCAGCATGTGAAAGACCTGCCTGCCACTGGCGAGCATCAGTGGGATGAGGGGCGTCATCACCAAAAGGAGCCCACTGCCACCGAAACGGGCATCAAAACCTTCACCTGCAGCGTTTGCCAAACAATAAAGACCGAAGATATTGCTAAGGTCCATGTCCACGATTACACGCGCCTTGGCGAAATCGTCGAAGGACCTATTGCGAGACTGAAGGCAAGCGTTGGATGTACTGCAGCTACGAGGGGTGCAACGAAAGAGTGTTGAAGCCTGTGTCCGCTATCGGCTACCATGATTGGGACTTCGAGCACACCGAATGCCTGAAAAAGGCTACCTGCACCGAAAAGGCACCATGCTGATGCACTGTAAGCGCGATGCTTCCCATACCATGACCTACGACTACGGCGGTACTGGTCACGTCTGGGATGAAGGCGTCATCACCACTCCGCCTACTTATGACGAATACGGTGAAAAGACTCTGCATTGCAATAACTGCGATGCGACCAAGACCGAAAACGTCCTGCCCACCAAGTACACCTTCACCGTTACCGTTGTTCAGCCGACTTGCACCGAGGACGGCTACACGATGCACAAGTGCAATGAGGACGACAGCTTCTCTTACAAGGACAACATTGTACACGCCACCGGTCATCGTGCCGCGAAGCGTGTTATCGAGCCCACTTGTAAGGAAGAGGGTCGCACCGAAATATACTGCATCGTCTGCGGTGAAGTGAGCAGCACTTTCGATGTCACGCCCCAAAAAGACCATACTTGGGATGACGGTGTCGTAACTACTAAGCCCACGGCTGAAAAAGAGGGCGTCAAAACCTATACCTGCAAGGTTTGCAATGAAACGAAGACGGAGACCATCCCGCGCCTGAACAGTAGCGGCAAGTAAGTTGTAAGCTTACAAAAGCACAAAACACAAAGAGGAGCGTCTGCTTTGGCGGACGCTCCTCTTGTGTGTCGGAATACCGGATTGGTTGGTATCATTCTTCGGTTTTCTTTTTTGAGCCACTGTCTGCGCACGAACGGCATAACATAGGTCTCATCCTCATGCAACTCGAAGCCGTAGCTTTCTGCAATTTTTCAGAGACCGTTCGCTCGCTTTTTGTCCGGCAGGAAGTTTGCGGACAAAGCCGTTGATGCTTTTGCTGGATGCATCGTACTTTGACTTGTCGAAGATGTTGAGTGTACTATCCTCACCATCATCTTTTTTCAGATAATTGCGAGGCTTTCCGCCGAGAGTTAAAATTTCAAGTCGGTAGGAACGCCTTCGCGGGTGATAAAGGAGCGCCGGAAGGAATCGTCCGTCGGGGAGAAGGTCGGGGGACATCACAGACCAAGGAAGTGTACAGCCAAAGGATAAGGTGCGTGATTTGGTCGTGCAAATCCATATAGTCTGAACCGTCTAGCATCGAGTAAAACCACTCCGAGTTGGTATTGTAGTACCCGGAAACATCTCCATCAGGAGTTTTGATTTTGTAAACGCAGATGATTTCGTTGTCGCGGCAGGTTTCTTTCAGTTTTACTTCTCGCAGCATCTGCCGACTTCCGAACTGAATAACCCGCACCGTTCGCGGGAAGCGTTCTGCGCCGATGGTGCAGGGGCTTCTTTGAGGGCGCTGACGGGAAACTTATGCGACAAAGGAACCGGCCACCACTGCGCCTGATACGGGGTATTGCGAATCAACGGTTTGTCCGGCAGCATGTCCACGAGGTATTCGTTCAGAACGGTGGCTAAAGAGAGCACGGTATTGGTATACAGTTGGCACTCCCGACTCAGGGTTATGCTGTCATCGAGTGTCTCAATGTTCTTGTATCCGTATCGCGCATAATATGTGGCAAGCATGTCCCCCTTCTTTTTTCATCCGACATTTTCCGGTCAGCTTTGTCATACGGTTTGCCGAGATACAGTGCTTCGACATAATAGGCAGGTACATCTACAAGAGGATAGGGGTCTCGGATAATGATGGGTTCGTTTTCGGTGGTGATGCCGACTACGATGTTCACTACATCAAAATCCTGCTTCTTGAGATACTCAGTGCCTTGCATGATGAAGTCAGTAGCGGATATTACCACAGCCTCGTTGTGCATCACTTTCCCGTGTCAATTATAAGACCGTTGTGTGTGCATTCCTGCAGGTACGCTAGCGTCTTAAAGTAGAGCGCATACTGCTTATCTTTCTTAATAGGCTTTGTGAGCTCCTGAAAGAACTTATGCAGACCCTTGATGAACTTGTCAGGTTTGATAATGGCGAGCTCCAGCTGGGAGTTTACGGCTTCTACGATGGGTTTGCATTCACCCGCGTTGTTCGCTAAATAGAACATAAAGGTGGAGGCGGCATCGAAGTCGATGCCGTGCAAGCGGGAAACGACGACGCACGCTGTCGAAAGGTTTCGGCGCTGGAAAGTCCAGATAGCCTGACCCTTGTCCCTGTATTTCTTGTCCCAAGTATCGCCGTATTCAACGCGAAGCAGCGATTCATTGTCAATTTGGAGTTGTTCCGTGGTTGGTGTGATAGCCATGTATACTCCTTAAAATGTTAGGTGCTCTAAGCAAAGCTGTGCTACGGGCAGAATTTTATGCGCTGTATCGTTGCGCAGGTATTTAGGATTAAGGTATCTGAGCCCGAACCGGACCCGGTCAAGCGCATCGGCATCTTTGAGAATCGTATACAGCAGCCAGATGCGGTCAACGTTCGGCAGAGAAAGAGCCTCTAAATCTCTGCGAGCGACAGCATCATCGAGGCAATGATACTCGATGAGAAATCCAGTACCGGGATTTTCGGGTTTGCGGTCAGCGGCATAAATATCGCGGGATGCTTTGCCATGGCTATCGTCAACGTAATCGTTCGTACGGCCGATGTCGTGGTAAATGACAGCATCCATCAGTATCTGCGTTTCTTCTTCGGAAAGCATAATGCCATCCATCTCAACGAGAAGAAGCGCGTTGAATAGTACACGCAGCGTGTGCAGGGCATCGTGCCCGGACTCATTTGCATCGAGTGTGCCATGAACTGCATACAGATGCCGAATCTCTTCGCGGCCGGCCTGGTACAGGGGCATGATTTCGAGAATTTCTTCTTCGACAGATTCTAAGCCATACAGAGTATCGACTTTTACAGATTTCACGGCAGACGGCAAAATGACAACTTCCGCCTCATTTCTTTCGGGGAAGAACTCAATGATATCATCCTTCGATACCTCTGCCGATACGATAGTGCTGTCTTCAGCGCTCGGCAACCTGCAGGCAAAGAAACAAGCTGCTTTGTAGCTGACCGTCCATGAGAAAGACTGCGTATACGGCGTTGATTTGCTGCCCTCTCCGCGATAAACGGTAACCGTATCCGGGAACTTCCGAAGCTTTTCAGCAGTTTTTCTTCTTCTTTTGCTCCTCAGATTTACCGGACAGGACTTTGCGTATATCAGCTTCGTTTAGATTTTTGAACCCATAATCGGTCAATTTGTAATAATCCATAAAGAGGTCGTACAATTCCGTTGAGGGCTCTGCGTTCTTGATATACTGCGAGAGCACCGAAACCCTGAAACTGTCTTCGAGAGAAAAGAGATACGACCGAATCCGCTTGACATTCCCCCTCAGAAATTGCTTTTGCTATCGAGAGAATCCGATTTTTTGAAATGCTTCATCCGATTCGTTTGCAACAGATAGGCGCTTGTCTCCGTAAATCTGAAGATTCAAGACAATCGGGATGGTAGGATTTTTGAGGCTCGCAATAATAGAGCGAGGACAGGATGTTGTAGGAGGCATAAATGTTCTCAATGGGAAGAAGCGGGTATTTCTCCTGAAATTCCCCGGCAGTCATGCCGACGATATAGCCCTTCTTCTTGAATTTGGCGAAATCCTTTTTGGTTTTCACTTCCGTGAGAGGAAGCAGATTGTCGAGGTTTGCCCGGTTGGTATTAACGAGAATATCTCCGATAGTCATGAGTTTGGCGCAGGAAACCCGCGACTTTAGTCGTGGGAGGAATGCGCCCTTAGCTCCTTTCCGTGATATAATTTGTCGCTGCTTCCAGCAACATTAGTTTTTTGTAGCTTGCGCTATTCGAGATAACAGTTCCATCGTATTTTTTGAGGGCAAAATACCCACTTGAGCGTCTGCCGGTAATGAAACATTCCTCGCCGTTGTATCGGACCTTGTCCCAAAGGCGGAAACCTTTCACCAGGTACGGAGCCTGATTCTTCTTTGCGGATGCCGCCATTGAGGATTTTCGCCTTATGAATTTGCCGGTTGTGATGACGCAATGCCCGCGTATAGAGCATCGTGTCGCACGGTTTTGCATTTGGAGCCTTGGCAATACAGCGGGCATCGTTCACATGGCTTTTGGGAATTTTGTTCTTCTCCCGCAACAGCTTGGTGATGTACCCGTAGGTCTGTTTGACAGGAATGTTCAGTTCATCCTTCAGTCGTGCGAGCAGCGTGTTGCGCATGATGCCCATGAAGGCGTCGCGCAGCGGCTTGCCGCGCTTTTTGCCTTTGTCCAATGTGATTTTTTCCCTCGTTTTGCTTTTTTTTTGCTTGCGTGTTTGTGCGAATTGCATAGAATAAAAGAATTGTACAAAGCGGAAAGGGTCTGGCGGGTTCTCGAACCTCTTTTCTCTCCCGCCGAACAGAAAACTCTTCTCGTATTATATAAGAGTAGTATTTATAGACCGCTCTCCAGCGGATGCTACAATAGTTTTCAGGGATGCTGTGGATTGGTAAACATCACCTACCGCAAAGACGGTTTTCGGGAGGCTCAACCACAGCTTCTTTGTTGAAATGTTAATCAGTTAGATACCGCCAGACGGTTTATGTAGAACAAGGTTACAAAAGCAAAGAAGTCTGTGGTCCTGAACAGCATCGAAATAAATATACCGGAGGCATCAAAATGGTTTGTGTTGGAATTGACGTTGCCAAGATAAGCACGACTGCTGCATTCTCGACTCGGACGGGACGGTTCGTGCTGACTGCTTTACCATCCCCAACAACATGGATGGATTTAAGCAACTGCTTCAGACGATTCGAGACTGTACCAAAAAAGTCAGACAAAATAAAAGTAGGACTTGAGGCTACCGGACATTACAGCTACAACATTCTCGGTTCCTTCTTGACAACGGTCTGCCAACTTGTCATTAACCCTTTTGCACACCAACCTATACCGAAAGAGTCTCAGCCTTCGCAAAACCAAAACCGATCGTGTGGATGCACGAACGATTGCTTCTATGCTGTTATCCGATGCGGGCCTCAAACCCTACACAGATATAGCATACCATAACGAGGATCTAAAGTCACTAACAAGATACCGATTTGATAAAGTCTCAGGAACGCGCTAAACTAAAGCAATCGGTGTCCAGATTGGCTACGATTCTGTTTCCCGAATTGGAACAGCTTGTTTCGTCTATCCATGGCACTTCAATCTACGCACTTCTCGGGAATATCCCGGTGCAAAAGCAAATTTCAGAAGTCCATCTTACCAAGCTGAGCCACAAACCTTTACAACAGCGTCCAAATGGGACGCTACGGAAAAGAGAACGCAGCAATACGTAACCGAACGAAGTACTGA
>VOFK01000997.1_pt1 | contig 73663 bp, 133 predicted proteins | sample 5384121 | NCBI WGS metagenome assembly VOFK01 (sample SAMN12384730, study PRJNA508395) | human gut metagenome | isolation source: healthy gut J | host: Homo sapiens | reverse complement strand
CAGCAATGCATGGTCTAACAGAATTGCTGATAGATTCCCCTAGTTCCGTTACGAACCTCTATAAGCTGCTGGTTATAATCTTGTCTTCGCTTTAGATAATTTTCATCATTTCGGTACATCAAATACTTTCGGTATTGATATTTTAAATTTCTATTAGCGTTTCTTGAAATAACAGTCATCGGCATAGCAACCGCAATACCTGTAACGATATATGTAATTTTTCCCCCTTTTTACTACATCATTACTTTTTGGTAGTGTCATATATGCTGATGTAGTGATGGCTCTTATATTACGTTCTGTAGTTTGTGCAAATCGCTCTGTCAACAGCCCTTTTATTTTCGATTCACGGACATAGCCTCCGGGCTACAACTTGCTTTTTCTTCATTTTCTAATTCCCTTTTTCTGCTTTTCAGTCCAATTTGATACAGTAAGCGCATTTCGTTCATCCGTTAAATTAAACTCATATACATTTTTTCTCTCTCGCAATATACTTTTTATCTCTTAAAATGGAATTAAATTCCATTTTTTCTTATGATGCTGTTTAGAATCTGTCGCTTTTTCGGTTTGTATATGATTATTCTCTGACGCTTTATTGATCTGATTAATATTTGAATCAGCATCAACTTCCATAGAATTTACCGCTTCAGATATTTTCATAGTTGGACGGCTATTCATTTTTTTATCATAATCTGATTGTGCCTCTTTTATTTTTGTATTGAAATAGCCATTTTTTGCAACTGCTTCATTTCGTCTTTTGTCAATATCATCAGAAGCTTCTCTATTTTTTTTTTATGAACGAAAAAATTTTCTGAAAACTCAGAGTTTTGATTATTTTCATTTTCGATAATACGGTATCTATTTTCTTGCGAACCAGTCATTGCAATATATCGGTTTCGTTCTTCGTTCTTGTCCTTTTTTCATTCTTATCGAAATTTATATCCATATGTCATACAACCTTTCATATAAACAGCATTTATAATGTAAATATGGAATAAATTTACTAAAAAAAAATAATATGGAATATAAGAAAAAAATCAGCATCAAAAATTTATGATGCTGATCTCCTGTTAATTGGCTATAATTTTATGCCCTAGCAGAATCTTCATATATTGCTTTATATGACGGAATATCTGCCTCACGGATCATAAATAACCAATCCCCATTATTTAATTTTTTCTTTAGCAATGATAGATTCATGATTTAATACATGTTCTGCTAATCTATTATTTACGCATCCAAGCATAATTCCTTTTTTAGATTGTATACTGCTAAAAAGAATTATGTTCTTTAAACCTATCTGTCTGGATACCTCCCGGTATACTCTGCTGAGATATTTTGTAGGCATATTATATGCTGTGAAAGTACCGGTATATTATGGCTCATCTCTTTGTACATTTTACTTATATAATAAGTAACGTATGTTCTTATAATTGAATCAATTTCCTCTCTTGTGTACTTAACATTATTTAATACTTCATCCGGAGTTTCATTGTTATTTATCACTTTACTATCAGCATTTTCAAATGTCGGCTTTGCACGCTTTTTATATTTCATGATTTCACTTTGAGCAACAAGCAGACTTGAAAATTTATTTGAATTTGAATTATCATAAGCAGATACTTTTTGAATAAGAAAAGTTATTTGCTGAATTAAAATCACCTGTCTGATCAAAATATGGATGATTCTCATATTTATATTTCAGATCACGGACTGGCTTGAAATTCTGAGTGAAAACAATACATTCATCTGGTGACATATTTTTGCAAGTTCGTCTGGCATCATTACTTTTCTGCTTGTGTACTGATAATTTTTTCGAATTATTCGAATGACTGCCTTGACTGGACGATGTTGATTTTACACGAATTGTTTCTTCGCCCAAAAACTTCCGAAAAAGTATTCCAAATCATCTTTTTCTGATGATCCGAGGAATATTCTGGTTGCACAGTTACCAATTATTGTTTTGTAATCCACATCATACATAGATTCAAGCTGCGCTATATTCTGTAATGCCATCAATGCAGAAATGTTATATTTACGCATTGTAGCAAGCAAACTATACCAGTTAGGAATAACACCTATATTTGCAAGCTCATCCATCATACATCGAACTGGAATATGTAATCTTTCATCTCCACCTTCAGCTTTTTTGTCTTTCACCCTTTGCATAAAGTGTTCTGAAGATCTGACTATATAACAGGGAGGCTAAGAATGAATATGTCCGGTCTGCCTGTGGTGTAATGATAAATAACGCAGTCCTTTCATCTCCAAGGTTTTCCAGATTTAATTCATCTGTTTTCGTTAAATTCATAACCTGTGGAATCAAAAATGGCTGTAATCTTGTAACACAGCTTATTATAATACTCTTAAGTGTTTTACCTGCTGCCTGTTTGAAACTTCTATAATACTTACTTGCAAGTGAAGAGTATGGTAATTGATCAAATAACTGATCAAGTCTTGATTTAGCATCCGGATCCTTTTCATTTACATTTGATGAAATGATCATATCCATAACGCCAGAGAAGTTCTTTTTAGATTCATCTCTACAAAAATCAACCAAATAGAATATACATGCAGAATATAATAATTTTTTCTGCATCAACGAAGAACTGGTTATCTCCTCCCCCTTCACCTTTGGTTGTATTATCAATTAAGCAGGTTACTAAGATATTAACATCTTCTTCTGCCTTAATATATTTTATCGGATTGTATGTATTGGAATGCATTTTGTCAGATAAATTGAATATCAAAATTTTATATCCGTTTTTTCTTTAGAACATTGCCAAGAGAAACAATAATCTCTCCCGACGGATCTGTTACAATATAACTAGCATTCATCTGCAAGATATTTGGTTTGATTACGAATCTTGATTTACCAGATCCGGCTCCACCAATAATCAGCACATTATTATTACCAATTAAAACACGCGAATCAATTGGTCGGGTGAATGAATTTGACATAATCATATTTTGTGAATAATATAATTTAATTTCATTCCCCTCTGCTTTTTTTTAGAATTTGATGTGCATAATCTACAATCACAGGTGGATCCTGTACTTTATATAACCTATCATATTCCTTTCTTTTGATTCTCTGTCATAAAACCACCTGTTCCGGCAGATCGTTGCATATTGGTAGTCTGATGTCTTTCGTTATCTATCGATAGACAAAAGTATATAAAGCCTCCGATAAATAAGCCAATCATCCATCCTTTTAGTACACTAGCATTGACGGCATAAAATAGATGGAATGATGAAATATTTTCTTCCGCCATATCTAATGCATCCATAAAAGACAACCGACTATTTAATCCCATTAAGTAATTTGTATATCCAAGCATATAAGCAAAAGTTACAGCAATGACTATACATACGCTTCGTGTTGTTTTTTTTAATGACTTTTTTCTCTCATCTTCGCTTATATATTTATCGTGCAATATATCTTTTGCCATATTTACAATTCCTCCTGATTTATTTCTATGATATTAGAATCAAGTAACTCCGCATCATTGATAACCTCGTTGGAAACGTCATTTTCAAGGAATCGATATTTAATTCTGCCGTTAATTCTGCGATTTTTTCCATTCTTTCATTGACGTCATTGAAGATAGAATTTTCTATATCTGCTAACTTTTTTCACAATTTACTTCTGGTCTTTCAATATCATAACCACGGTATTCCATAAATGCATCGTTCAATATATTTGCATCTATATTTGATATCTCGTTCATGTCATGGTTTAATTCGTAGTTCTGTCTTTCCGCTTCTTTAAACAATATAAGGGATTGTCCATTGTTATAATCGTTCATATCTGCGATTATCTCATTTGGGTGTTCTTGGGCTAATTTTTTTGTTCAATCAGTTCCTTTTGTGCTTCATACCTGAGAATTGCATCCCTGTCTGAAGGTGTTATTGCAGATATTCCCTGTTCTCTTCTTTTATCTATAAGAAAATCTTCCCGGTTGTCTGCATTTAAAAATTCTCTGTATTCGGATCTGGATAGAGCGACAGGATATTTCATCTTAATAAAAACCTGATTCATGTCCCTTATGTCTTTCTTTTTATTTATAAAACTGATTTCTTGTCCTTCTTTTTTTGCAAGCTTATAAATTTTTTTTATCTCCTATGAGCGCAGTTCCATCAATATCAACGATTGTTATATCGCAATTTTCACTATTTTGAGAGCCAAGCCGTTCTAACATATTCATTCTATATTGTGAATCCGCAGTAAGTTCTCGATTATAGATATCTTTACATTCCGACTGTTTATCAATGGCAACATCCAACATTACTCTCTTTAACTGTGCCTGATCCGATCTGTTTACTGTAAAAACGTATTGTTCATTAGCTCCCCTTTTATTTACAAGGTAATCCATATTGTTTGCATCCAAATGAGATTTACAAAGCAGGGCATCCGTTTCTGTGTCTACAACAACTTCAACAAATCCATTTCCGAAGTGTTCCTGCATTGCACTCTCTGTTACCGCATAAGAATCAAAATCATTTAAGATATCCTCTACATGATCCTTATCATTGTTTAATGTAAATATCATATTGTTATATTCTTTATACGGAATGTTTTCTTGATCCAGTTTGCAGAGTAGTTCTTTCTTTTCGTCTTTTATATCTGATACTGAAATTACATTAACTTTTCCCTCATCTATTGCTTGTTTCCATGCTGCATTTACCGGATCCTTTTCAATGGTTTTACTATCATATCGCAAATTCCAATGGCAAAATTGGTATTATCCAATATCATATTTGCAGATTTAAACATTAAATTCATAACTGTATCTGTTTCGCTCATACTTACTCAGCTCCTTCTCTTTTAATTTCACCTGTAATACCATTTATTGTGTGATTAACAATTTTGGTCGCATGATAGTTGTCGTAATAAAACTGTCCAATGCTTTTTCCTTGTGAACCAGCCGGACAGGTATAGCCATATGAATTTGTGTCATCTTTATCAACGCTTTCCTGAGTGATATAAAATGAGCTACTTAAATTTGAATCGGTATATTGAAGACGCTCTGTGTTGTATTGACAATAGTAAATAGTATCGAAATTGTTATATATATAGTCATCGTAAAAATCACCATATGTACTCCAATCAAACATATCCGTAATTGTTCCATCACTATCTGCTCCACCGGAATTAAATTCATCAGCCATCTCTGAGAAGTTATTTGACGTTACAAAAGAATCAAATAATGTCCTTGACGCGCCTCTTAATACAACGCTATCAAGACATACATAATTAAGGATATTTTTTTTAGATTCATAAGGATCGAATTCAAATGTTGCTGTTTCACCACCTTCACAGCCGATGATTGTCCCATTATATATTTTGTGATCTCATTCAGTATTCTTTTTTACTAAAGTATCAAGGCTATCAATGGATCCTGTTCCAAAAATATAACCATCCTGCTTCCGTCCACAGCGCAGTTTTTAACCGTATCGGAATCGTACCCTAAATAATCGATCGCATAATCCCGAAAAGGTTTGTCAAATAATATTCTTTTGCTGTTTCAAAAATACCTCTGTTGATCTTCGTCGAATGAGTTATAAAGAGTTTTGCAAAAAAATCAAGAAATGTAATTTTCTGATCAGCATTTTCATCTGTAAAACTATAGATTATAGAATTAAATCCGGGATATTCCCTGACATAGATACTGTATAAGACGCATGCGACAATTTTTTTCGTATTCTACATATTTATATGTGTGCGGATATACTGTAACGACTTTACCCTCCGCTTCATTCTCGTCGAATTTTTTCAAGGATCACGGACAATGGAGCTTCGAAAATATCTTGAAATTCTGTGTAATCATCTATTGCATCAGCCATGGCGATTCCCTGATCCCCAAGAGTGAAATTAATATGTAATCCGTCATTCCATGTCGTTGATGCAAAAAATATCCCATACATCATTCTGTACATTTGTATCCGTCCAGTCTTTTTCCTGTGGCGGAGCAAGTGTCCGTCCTGTATCTCTACTATTTTCCGTTGTTTCACTGATTTCTTCTGCATACACCGGATTTATTGCATAAATTTTCAAACAACATACAAATACGATCATCATGCAGAAAAAATTTTTTCATTTTTTTCATATTTTTCACAGCCTTCGTTAATTTTTTTGTGAAATTTCTACCATATTTACTATATCTAACTTAAATATGTATTTTTTTTTTTTGCAAAAAAAAACAAAATTCTCATTTTAGTTAGAGTAAATGTGGGGGATTTATTTCCCTTTTTGGTATGTTTGCGTATTTGCACAATTATTCATTCAAAAAAAAATGCTAATACTACGAAAAGGAGGGTTTAAGCTCAAATATGCAGACAAAAAAATTAACATATGAACAACGGCTTTTCTATTTATTGAAACATGTAATTGATGAATGTAATGAGAAGGCAAAGAAAGGGGAAATGACACCTGAAGATGAATGGCTCTTGAATGCAGCGAAATCAAAATTATTAGAGGCAATCATAAAATATGCGCGTTCATTATCGTCTTCCAGTCTTGAAAATTACGCAAAAGCAAGTGATTATCAGGATGATGTTATGCAATCGATAGTGGAAAACATGATTAAGACACTTGATAAATACGATCCATTGCGCACTACTCCTACGACATTTTTTTAGGCCGTATATTCAGGGAGCTGTTACTAAGTATAAAAAGAGATGAGATACAGCATTTAACTGCTAATGATGCGAATCATGTTAATCTTGTTAGAGTGGCTATAAGAAAACATGAATTAAAAAATGAATCATGGAATCATGAGATTTTTAAGTAAGGACACTGGATTATCAATTAAAGTAGTCAAAAGAACTTTAGCTTTAATGAATAGTGCTACTTATGCAAACATTGATGATTGCGCGGATCTTAAAGCTAACTATCCGACGCCGGAAGAATCATTTTTAGACAATGAAAAAAAGAGAATTTTATACGAAAGTATTAATTCTGAACTTTCTGATTTTGAGAAAGAATTTTTTTATACGAAGATCAATCTTGATGATGGTAAGGAACTGTACTATACAGCAATGGCTAAACTGTATGGAATGGGCGTCCACGAAGTGAAAAAAATGTGGAATGATATCATCACAAGGCTTGCAACGAAAACTGATATACGTCTGTTAGATCCCCGAAAATCGCACAACAACGAGGATAAAGCAGAACTGGAGTTTTTAAACGATGCATCTGACGAAATGATCGACGATATGTTATCAGAGTTCAATGATTTGCCTGATGATGATTCATTCACTACTTGATTATTAACTATATATGTAAACATACCAATAAAAAAGGGAATCTCATTCTTTGAGATTCCCCCTTTTTTTATGTGGTTTATTAACTAAATCATATATTCGCATACAGCTTTGATATAATATCCGGCTTTTCGCTTCTTACAGCCTCACCTATTCTTATAAACAACATGACATGTTTTGTTATGATATCTGCATCTTCATCAGATACCTGATCAAGCATCCAGTTGTAACAGGTTGTTATATCTTTGTTAGGATTGTTTAAAAGAATTTTAGAAAACATATCAGTAAGTCTGTCCATAAATCACCTGTTACCCTCATCCGACACTGTAATCTGCTCTGTTCCGGATCCGGCTGCATGTGTGAGATACACAATTACACACCAATCGGTACTATTATCGTCAACTCTTTGATAGATACCGAGCAATCCTTCTAATATATACAGTTTTTCCTTATAATTCTCGGAACCTTCATTAACTGTAATTGTTCCATTGCTGAGATTACAAGAGAGTGTTGTACCATTTTTCTTCATAGCGTTGGAAATCATATCTACTTCATCAGAAATGTACTGTTTGATTTTTTTGTTCTTTCTTCTGTCGCATATTTCGTATCAAGAACCAACTGATCATCTTTCTTTGAGCAACCTGTTAATTCCTTTATCTTATTTATTTCGTCATCACCGACTAATTCAACAAGCTTATTACTGATCACAATATGCCTTTCTGACACTTCTTCATCTTCACTTTGCTTTTCTTTAATTGCATTTAGTGTTTTTCGATTTCCGGTGATCCACTTACTGTACTGTTCTTCTTTTCTTCTTTTCCCAATTAACAGAAAAGAACCACCAATAGCAATAACTGCTGCCACTGCAATGATAATTATCCATTTTTTCTTCATAAGATTTGCTCCTTACTTCTATATATATTGATATATCGTTATTATATCTAATAACTAATATGTCAATTTTTTGCAAAAAAATAGAGCAGCATGGCTATACTACTCTACCTTTTTCGCTAATACGACTTTCTTTTGAGGGGAAAAGCGTACACAATTTTCATTCACATTTAATATGTAATATTTTTTTTAAAAAATCACGATTTATCCCAAAAAACTTCCAAATTTCCATCTTTTTTTAATAAAACATTGGCTTCATACTCTGAATCATCTTTTTTTCTGAACTTGACATGCTTAAGTGATTGTCCAGTTACAAGCGATAACAGTTCTTTATCTGAAAATTCATGATTTCTATATTTTCTAAAAAGTTTTAATTCGCAAGAATTACAGAATATCCCTCCCCTATTTATGCGCAAAGTATCTTTTGTACATACCGGGCATGAAATACCAATGCTTGAATCGAATGCAAGCTTTCCTGTGTTTTCATCCCAATATATTCTCGCATAGAAAGGATCTTTTTCTTTTCTGATAAAATGATATAACTTTGTTCGTTTTTTATGCATAATGGAATTTAATTCCGTTTCTGTAATCGCAACATTCAGTATTTTTTTAGGAATTTTAATGTTACAGCGCGGACATTCATATGAATATGGTTGATCTATAAGATTACCTTTGCATTTTATACATGTAACATCGACAGTTTGTACAATTTCAGGCATTTCATCTATCTGATTACACATAGCATTCAAATTATCAATAATTTCCTGATATACTAGATCATATTCCTGCTCTCCGCGTTGAATTTGCTTAATTTTTGTATCCATCTTTGCTGCAAATATAGGTGATACAATATCCAGATTGATTATTGCTTCTATATACTTTTTTCCTTTATCTGTGATATATAGCCCATCTTTTTTATCTGCTACATACCCTCTTTCTATAATATCTTTGATGATGTCTGCTCTTGTAGCAGGTGTTCCAAGCCCCTTCGACTCTGCCATTGTTTTTTTTAAGGCTTTATCTTTGATAATAGTATCGATATTGGCTAATGCTTCTATTAACGTATATGTCGTTAGACGCTTTGGTGGTGTCGTTACTTTCTTAGGCGATGCGAACCCTTTGCTTGAATAAGATCACCTTTTTTTATATCAGGAATAATAGCTTCCTTTGCTGCTAAGTATAATTTTCTCCACCCTTGGTCAATAATCGTTTTGCCTCTTGCAACAAACGTATATTCTCCATGTTTTATGATCAATTTGGTTTTATCCTCTTCAAGCATTGGTAAAAATTGTGCAAGAAGTCTCTTATATATCATATGACAAATATTAATCTCACTTTCTGTCATTTTTTGACAGATCTGGTGTAATATTTGTTGGCAGTAATGCATCATGTGATTCTTTTTTCTACTTCCTTATCATTTACAATTTGTTTATCTCCGGATACTCTGATTATATCTTCGGCGGTAATAGTCATAGACAATTCTTTTAAATCATCAAATACTATCATTTGATTTATCATGTTTTTAAATTCTTTTGATTTTTTTCCGATGAAATATACCGACACTGTGTTCTCGGATAAGAGATGACCTTATGTTTTTCATATAAACTCTGAATGATATTAAGGGTTTGATCCGGTCTATATCCAAATGCTCTTCCGGCATCTCCCTGTATTGCTGTAAGATCATATAACTTCGGTGCATGCGTCTTTACTCGTTGTTTTTCTATTTCTTCTATTTCTCCGGTTAAAGGAATTGAAGATATATCTGGTATATCATCAAATCTTGTAGCAACCTTTTTTTGTCTTCAGAGTATATTGCCTTAAATGTACCATAATCTGCTTCTATAACATAGTAATTTTTAGGTATAAACTTCTCTATTTCTGTAGAGTTATCATAGACCAGCTTTGTCGTTGGAGCTTTTACACGACCGACAGCCATTACAAGATGCATTTTATTTGACATCATTCTGGATGCATTCATCCCATATAACCAGTCAGCTCTTGATCTCAATATAAATGATAATGTAGCTTGTTTATGTTGCGGATCAGTATGATAATCTCTCATTGATAAGAAAGATTCCAGAATCTCTTTGTCTGTCAGCGAATGCTCCATGAATCGTAATGCCTTTTTTCGCTAATCCCAAGATAATTTTCAATCAGATAGTAAATTCCATATCCTTCAACATCGGAATCCATTCCAACAATAAATCCGTCATACCGATCAACGGCATCATGTATTTCCTTTATTATTTTTTTTCTACTATATGGATTATTGATCAACTTAACCTTCCATGGAGCCGGAACGATTGGATAATCAATTTCATTCCACCGTAAATTTTCCCACTCCGGATAATCGTCGGGTTCATAATTCGTACAGATATGTCCAATTACCGCAATAAAATCAATCTCTCCAACTTTATTTTTTTATTTCCGTTGTATGACTTTCATAACATGCTTTTACAGCACGCATAACGGATGGCTTTTCACAGATCATTAAATATTTCATATCTATCCTTTCTGAAAAAAATGGAATTAAATTCCATTTCTATTCTACAGATTCAAAGTAATCATATTTTGGCATATAGTTAAAAGATACTGTATATGCAGCTTCTCCATATCTGGCTTTTAAACAACATAATTCAAGACTTCTTGATTCGCCAGACAGCTCATTCATAATTACCTTTCTTTTTTTTTCATTAATTCTTCCCGGCACATCAAATAACGGAAGATTTATTGCCTTTAATTGCATTCCCCAAACACAATCAGCCGTATATTCAATATCTCCAGTTTCTTTGAATGATTCAAAAGAAACCTGAGACATATAATTTTGTCGATTGAAAGATGAAATAACAATCATGATCATCTTATATTTTTTCTGTATCTTTTTTAACCTTCGCATGCATTCATCAACGGCATCTTTTTTCGTTTGGGATCCTGATACTTTTATCGCCTGAAGATAATCAACGAATACAACAGGAATTGTATTTGTAGTCTCAATATAGCCTCTGATTGCTTGTTCAATATTATCGATCGTCATCATCTCATCGTCATCGTTTGTTGTATCGATAACACTAATTTTTGAATTGTACTTATCATATATTTTGATAGCATCATGCGTTGCATCCGTTATTTTTTCAGTCCGATCTCCATTGCTGTTCTTGCGGTTTTCCAATTAAGTTCTCTTGTGATTCTTGAAATACTTTTTGCAGTTAATTCCAGAGAACTTTGTTCTAATGAAATATATAACACACTTTTTCCCTGCTCTGCTATCTGATCAGCCATTTGATTTGCAAAAGTTGTCTTTCCAAGTGAACTAATTGCTCCTATCACATACAAACCCGGATAAAGCGACATTTTTTGTCTAATGCAGGATATCCGCTCTTTATTCTTTCTATCGTTTCTATTTCATTTTTTTTGATTTTTTTTGTGTCTTCTACTTTGTTTTTAGTGATTATTTTTTTCATATACTTTCCTCCATAAAATACACCTTAACTTCTTTTTTTTCCTTCATGTTCGAACGTAAAAATCATATCTAATGTACTACTTGTTGGAATCCACTTTTTTTTGAAATCCGGCGCATTTACGTCCGGGAGCTGAATATTTTTGTAATATTTTTTTTAATTCCGTCTGTGTAGATAATAATTCCCACGCTTTTGTAAAGGATCTGGATAACATTAAATTTATATTTTGCGTTATTGTACAGTTTTCGATTGATTCACTTAACAGCGGATTTCTTTCTATAATGGTTCGCGCTTTAATATGTGGAACATTATTTCCACATTTTTCTATCAGTGCAACAACAATAAATACAATTTCTACAGCCTTTTTATTCTTTTCTTTTGCAATCGTAGTACGAATCATATAGGAATATGCTGGCAACAGATTTGGTTTTTCCATTCTTCTGAATAACAGGAGTATTATATTTGCTCTTCCTGACACTGACATTATAGATATCTTGAATTAATCGAACCATATATGGACTTGAAAATCGGATTGTATTTTTTTCAACATCATTTCCTAAGTACACCAGTACAGGAATGATATCGCTACCCCTTTTTCCTCTGTCAATGATTCCCATAATATTTTGGAATTTCATAATACTGTTGATACAGTTTTTTGCATTCTGCTTCCCAACATTCGGACAATACCCAAGTTGTCTCACAAGATCCGGATAGTATATCGTGATGATTTCTTCTATTGTTTTATCCTCATTCCATGTCTCAACAAATCGATTTAATAACACAGCATAAAATGCTCGTAATAGAGGCAGATCAAAATTTTCCAGCCCAGTCTTGGAAAAATATGCCTGCAATTTAGCAGCGGATGCCGGAAGACCTTCAAAATAAAGAATTCCATTTTCATAAACTAAATTTTCAACATTTGTAAACGGCTGAAGATATGCCTTATCGTCATCGTTTAATGTCATGGCGTTTCTGTATAATTCATTCGTTATTACCGGGAGATATGGAGGAATATTATCTACCTTTCCTGCTTTTTTAGGTGTTCTATATTCTTTTTTCAGGTATGTCATTTTCTTTTTTCGAATCATTATTGTCTATGTTTTCCATTTTTATGTTTTATGGCAACGCCATGCTCCTTTCCACTTTATTACTTTTCATATTACAACATATATTTCACATATTTTTTTTGCAAAAATATCATAATATAAATATATGCTCCGGATTTTATCATCATTGGTAACAACCTTTACCGGATCTCCTATTTTGCCATGATAATAATGTCTTACATTCACTCTTCGATCTTCATGTTCATGATCGGATACCGGAATATTTACAACAACAAAATCTCGGTTTGCTCTATTACCCGGTTTGTCGTGATCAATTGACGAAAGATCTTCATATCTGTCAATTATCTTCGTTTCGTATATATAATAATGGTCAAACATATTATTTTTTTTGCTTCTCTCATGAGCGCAGTTGGTGCTTTATAAAATGCAAAATATATTATAATGAATACAAGAATTGGAAAACCTACCCATCCTTCTTTCAACCCGGCAATAATTAATATTTCTATATATACATAATATATAAAAGCCAAAAGCCCACAAAACTTCCAGTATGTGCAAAACCATCCAAGTAATCGTATTCCAGATCCAACTGCTTTTTGAATTAATTTTGTTTCTGCTTTTGTTGCATCTCTCCACATATCTTTTTCCTTCCTCTATATAAAATTTATTTCACTATAAATATGTAAAAAAAGCGCATCATATATTAAAATGATGCGCCTTAAAAGTGAATAATATTAAATTATACTCTTTACCATTCAATATCTAAGTTTTCCGGTGATATCTCACGGTATTTTTTAATATTTCGCAAATTTCCTTTTTTGTCATATGAAGCATATCATATGCGTAAGAACTTGCAAAATTAGATATACCATAATAATCAATACAGCCGATGGCATACATTACTGGATTAAACTCATCATCCGTCATTCCAATAAAACTCATAACAGCTTCTTTGTCAATCCACGAATCAGAAATATCTACTGTACAATCTCCAAACTGATAACAGTCTTCTATATCGGAATATGGATTACAATACAATATATTATATTCTGTATCGCTATGATCATCAACTTCAACTAAGACTCCTCTTTCAAAAAAATCTTTATCTCCATAATTACTATACATATCGTTTTCCTCCCTATGATTTTACATTAAATCAGATAATACAATCCTTCCGGATCTCTCTGTTTCATCCATCATGATAATTCTCTGATTATCGGATCCTCTGAAATTTAATCTCAGATTTTTTGCTCTAATATAAACTTTCCATCAACCAACACATCAATGCTGTTTAAAATCTCATCCGTAATTGCTGGAATATATCTCCGTCCACCTGCTACTAAATCGATATCATATGTAAGTCCTGTATATACCCAAATATTTCTATCCGGGCATTCTTTCTTTTACCTGTTGTATGATATGCAGCACCTCTGGTTGATTTGCAAGTTCAAATGGCTCTCCTCCAAGAATTGTCAATCCGTCATAATATGGCTTCTTCAGTTCATCGATCAAGAATGATAACTCATTCTTGCCAAACTCCTTGCCATAATTGAAATCCCATGTTTCTTTATTAAAACAACCTTCACAACAGTTTGTACAACCGGATACAAATAATGAAACTCTGATCCCTGTGCCATTTTCTGTGCTATAGGTCTTTATTTGACCGTAATGCATACGTCTAATTTCCTCCATTTTCTACTACTGGAATATCAAAGTGTACTACTCTCTGCTTAATTTCCAGCGTTTTTCCCTTATTCCAAAACTGACTACCAAGGTATCCACAAGTTCTTCTGGTTACGCTCATCTTTGAATGATCTTTATTTCCACACTGAGGGCATTCCCATTCGTTTTCATCATTTAAAATGATCTCGCCATCAAACCCACAGTTCATGCAATAATCTGACTTGGTGTTAAATTCCGCATACTGAATATTTTCGTAAATAAATTTAACCACCTTTTCGAGAACTTCCAGATTATTTTCCATGTTCGGGATCTCGATATAGGAAATAGCTCCACCTGATGAAATCTGCTGAAACTGTGATTCGAAAGATAATTTATCAAATGCATTGATTTTTTCTCTAACATCCACATGATATGAGTTTGTGTAATACCCTTTGTCTGTAATATCTTTGATTTCTCCGAATTTCTCTTTATCGATTCTTGCAAATCTATAACAGAGACTTTCTGCCGGAGTACCATAAAGTCCAAAACCAATTCCGGTCATGTCTTTCCACATATTACATTTATTCTTAAGATACCGCATAACCTTCAAAGCAAACTCTTCGCCTTCCTTTGTTGTGTGGCTTTTTCCTGTCATCAATTTTGTGACTTCATATAATCCTATATAACCGAGGGATATCGTTGAATATCCATCCTTAAGTAATGGATCGATCACTTCGCCTTTCTTTAATCGTGCTATTCCGCCATACTGCCAGTGTATCGGTGAAATATCACTTTTTGGTTCCGAGTAATGCTTTGTGTCTACACATTAACGCCTCAAAACAAAGGGATGTTCGCTCTTCCATTAACTGCCAGAATTTGTACATATCTGGTCCATTCTCAGACTGTGACAATATCCCAATCTGAGGGAGATTTAAACTGACAACACCCTGATTAAATCGTCCTTCCCATTTGTAATTACCATTTTTTCATCCTTCCACGGAGAAAGAAATGATCGGCAACCCATACAGGAAAATACTTCCCCTTCATAATTCTCTCGCATTTTCTTTGCTGAGATATAATCCGGATACATTCGTTTTGCTGAACACTTAACTGCAAGTTTTGTAAGCCAGTCATATTTTCCACCTTTTAAGCAATTACACTCATCAAGAACATAAATTAACTTTGGAAATGGTGGTGTTACATATACGCCAGCTTCATTTTTCATACCTACAATTCTCTGTTTCAGAATTTCTTCTATGACTGCTGCCTGCTCATCCATATAACCAAGTGATTCATCCAACTGTAGAAATAATGTTACAAATGGCGTCTGACCATTGGTTGTCATTAGGGTATTGATCTGATACTGAATTGTCTGAATACCGGATTTTAAATGTTCCTGAGTTTCAGCCTTTGCAATTTTTTCAACCTGCTCTACTGTTAATGTTTCATCTGCTTCTCTTACTTTTTTGAGACTCTTTTTATAATCATTGGCAAGATATTTAGCAAGATGTGAAATTTTAACAGACTGACCACCATATTCTCCTGATGCTACCGCAGCGATAATCTGTGTCATGACTGTACATGCCACCTGAAAACTTTTCGGTGACTCAATCATTTTCCCATTAATTACCGTTCCATTATCAAGCATATCGCTGATATTAAGAAGGCAGCAGTTGAATATTGGCTGTAAAAAATAGTCCATGTCATGAAAATGCAATACTGCATTCTCATGCGCTTCAACTATCTTTTTAGGCAGCAGATCTCGTTTGGCAAAATCTTTGGATACTTCTCCGGCAATCAGATCCCTTTGTGTAGATGCGATCGTTGCATTCTTATTGGAATTCTCTTCCATAACATCCTTTTGTTACTACCGTCTACAAGCGTCAATATACTTTCTTTTACTCCATTTGAAATGTCTCTGATCTTATTGTGATCATGACGATATACAATGTATATTTTTTGCTAGTTCCGTGTAACCTTTCTTTATTATTGCATTGATTACAGCTTCCTGAATCTGTTCGACTGAAGGGCATTCAGTATCTAATGCATTGTCTGTCATTTCAACCAATTCATCTACCTGATGATCTGTCAGCTGAATAGCATAATCTATCTGACCATTTGCTTTTTGGATTGCTTTTTGAATTTTGTTTTTTTCATAAGGAACAATCTCTCCTGATCTTTTTTCACAAAATATCTTCTTTATATTATTCATTATTTGTTACTCCTTTCGATAATTTATTTCTCATACCTTTAATATGGTTTGTATTAATGATATAAATAAAAAATGCAGTCGTATTTCAGACTGCATTTTTCTCTTAATATATAAGATGTGATTATTTAACTAAAAGAGATGTGGATTTTCTTAAATGTGCAAAAGTGCATGTTTTATTTTTTCTTTTTCCAATGTTGTCAGGTATTCCTTCAGTTTCTTTAAATCCACTTTCGGATCCTGTTCGATCAGAAAATCTGCTGGAATGTCTTCTGGATTATCAATTTCTACATAATCAGCATTATTTTTTTTACTGTTGCCCTAAATATCTCACCCTGAAATTTCTTTTCATTCCGCAAAATCAACACATTCTTTACGCATTTTTTTTTAAATAATTTGCATGTTTGCAATCCGATTCACCGGATTTTTTCTTCATATTTATTCTATCCTGTGCGGTTTTTGCATGCAATTTTTGCTTCTTCGCCTCTGGTCTGATATTCTGTAGCGATCGTAAGAATCCTTTCAATTTCTTCATTTGTAGAAATTGATAATCCTTTCATACGTTCTTCAAACTCCTCTTCTGTAATATCTTCATCCTCCAGAAGTTCTAAGAGTTCTACATATTCTCCACCAAGGTCCTGCACTTTTTCTGTTTCAATATCATAAATCGTTTTCATCCTATACATCCTCCATTAATTTAATATTTATACTTAATATGAATTTTTAGAATAGAAAAAAAAAAACTATATGCTATTACACATATAGTTTTTATTCTCATTACTCATTAAAGGATATTAGTTCAAATTTGTATGAATTTTTATCATTAACCCATGTTTCTGATAAATACCCGATACAATCAAGCATTGTTGGTTTTCCCTTCTTAACATACTCTTCAGCTTTCGAGAATCCCATAATCGTCAGATTATCGTCTTTAATCATCATGTGGGATTTATCGTCACCAAGACATGTGAAATTTTTTGGATCAACCTCATATACCATATGAAATGCAATTCTTGGATTTCCTTCTCCATATGGTTCGTATCGCTTAAGTTCTTCTACAATTTCAGGGATCTCGGTTGAATCAAGTTCAAGATCATAGAGAACATCTTTTGTTGCATCCGGTAATTTTCCAACAGCCTTCTTAAATGAAGCTTTAAATTCATCAAGTTTGCTTAATTCGATGGATAAACCTGCTGCCCCTGCGTGACCGCCATATCCAACGATCTTATCCTGAATCTGATCAAGTGCATTCTTTAAATGAACCTCCGGAATACTTCTGCCAGATCCTTTAATTATTCCTTCTTTTTTCTGTCTTAGTGAAAACAATAGCTGGACAATGAAATTGTTCTGTTAGCTTTCCGGCAATTAATCCGATAATGCCTTCTCCAATTTCATCATCATAAACAACGATTGGACGAGAACCATCGTATTTTAACAATACCCTTTCATAGTCTTTTTTTTTCGTTATTTCTTTTCGTTTTTCGTTTGTTTTCTTTAAATTCTCGGCTTTAAAGTCCAGCTTTACATCTCCTGCCTTCATTTTTTAAAGTCTTAAGACGCGTTCTGCTCCATTATCATGAAGCCTGCCTGATGCATTAAATACCGGTCCTATTTTAAAACCATAGTCGTCTTCCTTTTGATGGGTGTCAAGATCAAGAGCTTTGATCAAAGCCTTTATTCCCCGGTGAAACATGCCTACTATTGAAATACTGCAATCCCTCTTTCACAATCGCTCTATTTGCACCGTATAAGGGCATTACATCACATACAGTTGCTAATGATGCAAGCATCATAAGATCCTTATATTTCTTCGATGTAAGCTCCGTGATAAATCGATATGCTATACCTGCACCACAGTAATCTTCAAACTCTGATTTTTCTGGGTATACATGCGGATCAACAATAATATCTGCCGGAGGAAGAATCATGTTGCCATTCTTGTCTTTAGGTGGCAAATGATGATCTGTTACAATAACAGAAAGACCTTTTTTCTTTGCTTTTTCGATTGCTTTATATGCTGCAATTCCATTATCAACTGTAATGATTAATCCATCATCAATCTCATCAATGATTTTCTCAGATAGTCCATATCCTTCCGAAAAGCGTCGAGGTAGCCTTGTTGTTACCACACCCCATTCTGGTTAATCCATGATACATAATGGCAGTTGCGCATATTCCATCCACATCATAATCTCCTACGATATGGATAGATTTATCAAAATTAAGGTCAATATACATATTAACAAACTCTACGGCTTCAGATGACTGATCCATATATGGTGTATCTGAAGAATCAAAAAATTGATCTTCCGTATATCCGTTATCCCTTATATTTCTCATGACAACATCTTTTATTGTATTATATTTATCCTTTTTGAAGTACATATTTGTGTCCTCCTATTTTTTATTTTCTATAGTAAATATGGACTTTGACAATAGAATAAAAAAAAATCTTACCCTATATTCAATAAGGTAAGATTTTTTTTTTTCTTATGCTGCAACTCGATATACAGAATGCATTGTCCGAATTTCCATGATTTTACCTCTGTCGATTGTCATGGAAACAATTTTGCTTGTTTTTTAATAACGCACCATCAAGTGTCTGTACAAGGGCTTTCTGACATTCAACTCCCCATGGCATATAAATATTAGCAACATTCTTGCTTTCTTTTCCTTTATAGATTGTTTTCTCTGTTTCTATAATTGGAGCAGCACCCATAATTGTTGTAATGCTAATAACTTTTGAGGATAAATACCAAGTATCCCCTATAAGAATGTATGCAGGATTTCCAATACCTGAGGTCATTATTCCGTCTATATATTTTGTCTGTTTCATAAGCAAATCTCCTATCATTTGATATAGTTATTTTAAATATGAGCTTTCCTTATGAAACAAATAAATACTAATCATACAAAGATAAATGCGAATTTACAAAATGCTGTAAATTGCTTTTACTATACTTTTCGGCAGAATTACTGGGACGTTCTGCTTTTTCCAGCACATAGCAACTGTATTCGATCCATTTATCCGGATCTTTTTCAAACATTTCTATTTGTTCATAAGTTGGCCATATAGCAGGTGTCTTCATTTTTTCAAAATTATCAATCATCGCATCATATGCAGCGTATGTCATTTCCATCATGCACATCCTCCTAAATATAAACCTGTATAAAACTTTCATAACTGATTGGTCCAACCGTACATTCACGATTCTCTATTAGGTATGTCGTTCCCTCCCTGATCTGGCGATTTACATACATTGTTAATATTTCATTTTTTTATTGCTTCTGCCTCTTTTAAACTAATTCTACTATTACATTTACTTTTTGTATTTTTCTTTGGACATGCATAATATAATGAATACTTTCCCTTTGTTAAAGATAATCGGTTTCCGTCTTTTGAACATAAAAATATAACTTCCATATATTTTCCTCCATACTTTCTTTACTAAAAATATGACATATTTATAGATAATGAAAAATGAATTCTAAAAAATCCATATATAACTATTCATTTTTATTAATACAAGGAGGATCAATCATGAATAAAGTTTTATTACAGGGACAAATCGTGAATATTTACAAGCAAGAGTTCTTTACAGCAATAACCCTGGCCATTCCAAATGGTTCTGTTATTAATTACCCCTCAATTTATTTCTATAAAAACGAAAAAGAAATGGCAGATTCTTACAAAAAAAATGATTATGTAAATATTACCGGGCAGATTAAAGCGCGTGGAGTAAAAAATGGGGATAAATGGTATATGAAACAATATATTAAAGGATCCTTAATCTATCTTGTGAAAAATGAAATGTCCGAAAAATTTTTATGCAATTTAAACGGTCGATATGAATATATAAACGAATTTTTAATTAATGGTCCTATTGTAAAAAAAAGAAATAACAAATGATGTTATTACTATTGCAATTCGTCCTCATAACGAAAAATTCAATATTTATTTTCGAAGCTACTCTAAGAATCATAGCTGGTATGATGAATACAAGGAGAATGATGAACTCTGCATAAAAGGATTAGTACAGACATTACGGCGTAATAATCAATATGGCGTACAGTATTATCAGAACTTTATCATTGAATACTCCGGAATTCCAGCTTCCCCTGAAATCGATGATCCATACAATATTTTAGGACTTGCATAATCAAAAAGCATTAGACAGATATTATAACTATCTAGTCTAATGCTTTTCTCTTATACTGCATTCATGATTTTTGATACTATTTTCATTTGGTGTTCCATCCGTTATCACTAAATCCATTTGGTCTTTTATGATATCAAACTTTGGAGTATCCGTTTTAATTCTTCGTAAAAATTCTTCTTTCGAATCCCCTCTTTTCTGTATTCTTCGCTCCATTTCATTTACAGAAATATTGAGGTACACAGAAAAATGTGGAATTAAATTCCGTTTTATCTGCAAATAACCTTCTGGATTTAAAACAACGACTTTATTTGAATCAGGATCATAGTCCATTTTTGCAGATCCATAATATACATGTCCATATGATGCATCATATTCTGCGTATTCTGCAAATTCATCCTTATCTATCATAGTTAGAAACTCTTTTTTGAGTTATAAAATGATAATCTACACCATCTATTTCTCCCACTCTTGGTGAACGTGTTGTATATGTAATCATTCTTGCATACCCTTTTTCTTCTAACTTTTTTTGCGGTTGTCGTTTTTCCACTACAACTTTGTCCAAGTAATACAATTATCATGTATGTATCCTCCTATTGATTTTCTATATAATAAATATTGCAAAACATAACAAAAAGAGATAAATGCTTTTTACACATTTATCTCCCCTGTAAATCATGCAGCTTCTTTTTATATACTCCCGGTATTCTTCATAATAGGATAATGTTTTTACTTCCTCCACTGTTGCCGGAAAGCCAATATAGCTCTCATCACTTTTCAATATAACAGTTTCTTTATTGGCAACCATAATCTTTTGATCATATGGTCGAACCCAACTTCCATTTATTCTCCAATAATGAGTAATCGTGGAATATGACACTCCATTATTCTGTATTATTTTTGAAAACCAATATGGAAGGTAATACGTTGCTTCAATCTCAGCTGAAATATCAGATATGAATTCCATCACTGTATTAAAGTTGTATGTTACATATGCAGTTCGGTATATCATATCCATTTTTTCATTTGACCGAACAAAATTAAGAATATTATTTTTTGTAGATTTCATTATGTCATTATCAGATTGACTAAAAAGCATATGATCAGATAAAAGTGCAAGGATCATCGCCTGAATGCATATTTTTATCTTCTCTTTTAACTTATCATATGGTTTTTTATATTTGGTTGCTAATAACTCCGGAGAAACATTTGCTTCGTTTTTTCTGTAATCTTGCAAGCAAGATTTCTAACTCATCAAACATGTTTACCTGTCCGGAAAGGTACTCTACATATTTATTCTGCCACATCCATTCAATCCTCCTTATTTTTTAGATTGTTACTAATAATATGGTGTGTTGCTCCAAACAAAATAAACTATTCGCCTTGATATTTTTTCTGCAAAAAATTTATAAATTTCCGAATTGGTATAATTATTTATAGAAAATAACCTATATTTATAACGATTGGAGGAAAAATAAATGTCAGATAAACAGAATGGATACAGTACCAAAAACAATCCTATGGAATTTACCTACTCTGTTAAAGAGCAAACATTCGCATTAGAAAATCACTTTACTCTTGCTACATTTGAGAATAACAACTATCCGCTTGCAATATATGACGACACCTATTCCAGACTCTCTGGAGTAATGATCAGTGCAGATGGAAAACCTGCTACATTTAATATTCCAAAACATGATCTTCCGGCTATACTTGACCGATGCGATTATGCATTTAATAAATTAATGGATCAGGAATTATCTGGTGCGACTGAAACAAAAAGAAAAATCAAGTGCATACACAGTGCGATTTACATCTGGAAAATTAAAAGGTAAAACTGCTGCCGAGGTTTTAATTGAAAGTTCGGATAATAAAGATCTGCTAAACACACATTATATGTTTCTGAAAAAAAATCTTGCAAAGTACCCAAAGAATCAGGCACAGATGGACGCTATTGTAGAAGCATCTAAGTTACTGGATGCCGGAAAATTAAATTCAGATGATGTAGAAAAAGGAATTATTTTTGATATTTATAAACCGGGAGTCCGACCAAAGGTTCGTAAAACCAGAGATGACGGAAAATCATTCGTCTATGAAGTCAAAATAACATGTAATATCGGACTAAAATCATTTGTAGTTGAAGTTACGAATTATTATGCCCCAGTTATTAAAAATGACAAAGGAATGCTCAATGTCAAAATATCTCAGAAAGATCCTGCAAGTGAAGTGAAAAAATGTCATGAATTTTTCTGCTAACGAATGGCGTGAAATTGTGTATGATATCCGGATGCAGATGCGGTTATTTGAAAATCTTGCAGCTCATGCAGCCTTTTCTGAAGCTTACAAACAGGACAAAACAAATCGAGCAAAAAAAGTAATATATTATAACTCATGTATCCATTATATTATTGGATCAAAAAAATCGGATTGTATAATCCGATTTTTTTATTTCATTCTAACTGGATATGCCATGCTATTTTCCCACGTTTGATCCCAATAGATATCTTATTGCATCATCAGTGGCAGCTTCATCCGAAACCAGCTGTAAAATGTTTAAAAAAGGTATAACGGTCATATTTCTGTTTATCAAATCCATAATAACCTTTTGGCGCAATATAGATTATTTTATACCGATCAGATATATGTTTCTTTTTTAAGGCATTGTTTATGCGTCCATTGTACCAATTTGACGATTCATGCGATTTTATTCCCTTAGACATCATCCGTAACTCTTTCTCAGGTGGTAAACTTTCGTCCTTAAATCCTACCTGATAATCATATTCTGTTATAATATTACTCATGTTTGCTTACATCCTCCTGTTTTTTTTAAATTATAACGGAATTAAAATAGAAGCTTAACTTTGCAAAAAAAACACCTAATTCTACAAATTAGATGTTTTTATGTGTATTAATACAATTCTTCTTCTTCGTCCGGATCCTCTTCTTCATCCAGATCTTCTTCATCATATTCAGGATCCGGATCCTCATAATATTCTTCATCATATTCTTCGCTATGATCCATCGCATCCTGTGTATAATCTGATGTTTCGAGTGTCGGTTCCTCGTAAGGCGAAAGAGATCCATTTTCATTAAATGTAACCATAACACCTTCCCCTTTATCTTCTACTACTCTGGAAATAGGGATTCCTTCACTTTCATCACGATAAGATATTAATGTCTTATCTTCAAAACTACTTACTTCTACCAGACCATCATTAATAAGCTGCTTTGTTATATCATCGAATAATTCTCTGGTTGTCATATCCCTGCCAAGCTTGATAGGCACACCAACGAGCCGATTATAATCAGGATATTGTTCTCCCCCTATTTCGTCTATATAATCCTTGGGATTAATTTTATTATATGCTTTTCCCATACCTATACCGTCCTTTCTTCATTATCTTCGGATGTGTTGTTATATTAAATATGGATGAAAAATGCAGAAAAAATAAAACGATAATATTTTTTATGCTATTTCATCTTTTATGCAAGCTTCTGCCTGCTCATACAACATATCGGTTGTTATGAATTGAGAATTTACCTGATTCTGATACAATCTCTCTGCAATTAACTCTACACAATTCGTTATAATGCCGTTGCCGGCCATGGAATATAATTCACTTTCAGGAATATTGAGAGCTTTACATTTGTCAACATCACTCTTTGTCATTCCCTGCAATATAAATGTTTCTTCAGGAGTCAGTCTTCTTATTCTGTACTTAATCATTTTTATCTCTCCTTTATCTACGCAGCTAAAAAATATCATATATATCTACAACTGAATAATCATCTTTTTTATATTCATATTCATATCCTTTATAAAGATAGTCAGTTGATATAAATGTATCCCATAGGTTCTCCTTTTTTTAATAAGTGTTCCATTTCTGGAAGTGCTAATCCTCTGTATTTCTCTTTTTGCTTAAAAATTCTTTTGTACAATATACCATAATCCTCCGCTGTAACATATTTCTTTTCTATATGCCAGATATCTTGAAATATCTTCACTCGGTATATTGTAAATTGTATTTTTAAAAAAATTACCAAAGTAATTCCAGAATTTTTTTGTGAATCTCTGCATAAACAACGTACATAAATAATTCGCATTATCATCCACACCAAAATATTGTATAATGTCTTTTTGTGTCATAAAATATAAATGATATTTCATCTAACGCAGCATATATTATCGCTGTTGTATTAATTTCCCTGACTAATTCCGTTCCGCACTCGATTAAACATTGTGTATAATTATGATCACCCAGCATGGGAAATCCTTTATGATTATTTGTAACATTTCTCCCATCCATAAATATGACGATTGGCATATCAGGATTAATATGTCGATATGTATTTTCTTTTTAATTCCCATAAGTCTTTATATTTATCGTTAATTGTCATCTGGATCCTCCGTGTATTTTTCAAGTATCATTGAGTCTTTAAGAACGGTTGTCAAAGCAGTAAGCACATCTCTACCATCCACTCAATTTCAAGCCTTTTGCTTTGTAGGTAATCCCGATACTATGCTATTTGGATCATTTATATATCTGCCTCTCATTGCAACGTGCAAATGCTACGTTCTAACCTCATTATTTTTCCTCCTTTAACAATATATATGGTACTCTATGTCCTTCTTGCATCGTGTTTAATGTAGGTGCGATTCCTCTTATGTCATACACTCTGCCGGGCTGCGGATTCTTCCGTCCATTTTCTTTTTCACATATATTACAAAGCTGTATTATTTCATTTTTTGTATATAGCATTTCCTATACCTCCGGTTCGATTTTTCCATCAAGAATTAATTGATTTATAAATGGTTGTGCTTTTTCATCACAAAGATAATATTTTTCATCCACATCCTTACAAAGAACATCTTGTAATCGTAATCCACTATCAAATGACTTTGGAAAATGATACGTGCCATCATCCAGATCCTTTCTGATGCAGACAACAAATACTCTCTCCCGGTTATGTGGAATACCACAATCTTTTCCGTTTAATATATCCCAGTAAGAATTAAAGCCTAGATCATCTAACACATCCATCAATGCTTCAAAATCCTTTAAAAATTTCTTTGCAAGATTCTTTACATTCTCAAATAATATATATTTTGGGGCTTCGCCTTTATCACAGGCGTTTTTAAGAGTCTGATATTCTCCCACAATAAAGAAGATCTTGTACCGCTATCCGGATTAAACCCTTTCATCTTACCGGCCACAGAAATAGACTGACATGGAAAAGATACTGTCCATAAGTCTGCATATGATAATTCCTTGATCCTGCTTATATCACCTTGACAATGGCTCAGTTTAACCGCAAGCCAGTATTTTTTTTATATATTCCGGTTTTTTTTTATTTTTCCCAGTCAAACGGAATTCCAGTATTTTCGTTATCTGCTGCCGGAATAAAACCAATATTTTTTTCTTTTAATTCTTCAATCATGGAATCCAATGTTGGATATTCTCTATATGTCTTAATCATTTCTGGAGTTAATCCACAATGAATCCCTGCATATGCTAATATTGCTTCCTTTTTTATTTCTGAGGTATTCTTTTTACTTCTAATTCATATAACCCGGTATTCCTTATTCCTCTTTCCTGAAATCCAACTCCTGAAAACAATATATTGGCAGACATCTTTATTCTTTTCATATAGCAGGTCCTTTCATAAAAAAATAAAACAAAGCCATAAAAGCTTTGTTTTTGTCTTATATTATGAATATGTTGTCTGCACGGAACAAATAAGATCAAAAAAAAAACGGAATTAAATTCCATTTGAAATGTTTTTTTTTTGCAAAAACTGCCCTTTTCAATAATTTTGTTATAATTTTCATATAGAAAAGTAAAAAAAATATATCATATTTTTGTAATTAGAGCGATATTATCAAAAGGGATATACAAAAGCATTACACAGCATTTTATAATGAGTTCGATTCTCATATACCGCTATCCATTCAATAATTGAATGAACTTTATATTAAAAGGAGAATGTTTATGACAAAAAATGAACTGATCGCAGAAATTGCGGCAAGAACAGAATTAACCAAAAAAGGATGCAGACAAAGCATTAAAGGGACTTATTGAAGTTATATCAGAAGAGCTGAAAAAAGGTGAAAAGATCCAGATTCCGGGTTTCGGAACATTTGAAGTAGCAAAAGAGAAGCCAGAGAAGGTCGTAATCCAAGAACAGGTGAAACAATGACGATTGCAGCTTCAAAATCTCCGAAATTTAAGGCTGGTAAGAGTTTGAAAGATATCGTAAATTCATAAAGTTCAAAACAGGATCATGATTTAAAATTGTTATAGCCACAGTTATATTAAACTGTGGCTATTTTGTTTATATCACTAATTTAACTTGTAAACTACAAATGACGCTTCATGCTCTATCCTTTAAACAGGATATTCGTCGTCCTCTTCCTCCATGTCGTCCACTATTGGTTCAGGTATTTTCAAATCAAGCAACCTACATTGTTCAGCAAATGTATTTACATCTATTTTTTTTTCACCCCGGCTTACCAAATTAACTTTCTTACTTTTTTAACATTTCTACGATATCAAATATATCTTTATGATCTCTGGAAAGTCTTTCTAAATCGTAAAGATAAATAGTATCTCCTTCACTGACAAAATCAAGCATAGCTTGAAGCTGCGTCCTATTGGTGTCTTTTTGCAGATTTTTTCTTCTGTATACCATTTATCAATGTTATACTTCTGTAGTTCTTCAATCTGCTTTTTTTCATTCTGTTCATCTATGCTTTTTCTCATATATGCGATATTCATTGGATCTCGTTTCCTTTCTACTTTATATTGGGGTTATTTTACTATGTTTATGTTTTTTATACAACCTTTTTTATCCATGATAAATCCTATTTCATCTTTCAGTTTCATCCTGTTCTTTTTTCATATCTTGCATATTTTTCAATATATAATCAAGAATTCTTGTAATAAGTACAGCACAAAAAAGACATACGATTGCAATTAACACTGATTCCATAATACTCTTTTCTCCGCTCATAATATATAATATAATTTATATCGTTATTTCATATTATCGCATTCAATTACATAACAACATGTTCTATCACTTAAATTTCTCATTTCTCGGATATGCCTATGTATATTTATAATATCATCATCCAATAAAGATGAAAGATCCTGTGCTACTGGTTTACAAATCAGAACATTTCCTGTTAAGATCAAGCTTCTATCTTTATTTAAAACTGTAATTTTTCTTTTTTTTTTTGTTGCTCTATTAGCATCCACCAACGCTGCATAAACTGTTCCATCAATCGAAACATGAATAACATCACATCCGAAATCTCGAAAATCATCTTCGACCACACCTGCATTATTTTCAATATCAACTACTTTTATGGCTTCAGTTATATCTGTGCAATTCTCTGTTACCTGTATCATCCGAAGTATTCTCCTCATATCTCGCTCCTATTTATTACAAATTATTAAATGATTCTACCGTATGGACACAGATAATTATATCATACACAATACAGTTACGACCATTAGATATAGTGTAAATTGAAAATATCATTTTTAGGGTAATAGGACTGAAATATTTCCCTACTACCCCAAAATTATTCAAAATAGTAAAAACTCCAAATTTTCAAATCTTAATTACTCGGTGGACTGAAAATATAATATTCGTTCATTTGATCCGTTTCCATCACATTAAAATAAAGATCAGTAAAAATATCTAATGTTTCATCTTTATCATCATTTCCCTTCATAACAAGTCCGCTATTAGATCCAACAATCCAACCAAGTATTTCATACACTACACTTTTCTCTGAAGAGGGATATGAATAAAAAATGTATCTAACATTTGCATCTTCGCCTTCCTGTATTATATTACAATTTTTTATTACCGCATTATAATATTCAGCATATTTTTTTTCAGATAAGAAATTTCCTGTTTGAAGCAGATCTCCTTTATCACTACACACGCTAATAGAATTAGCTGTCTGATCATAACTTAAAACATTCGTTTTTTATTGTTAATAGTGATATCAAATATATCTCCAGTTTCAGTCTCAACCTTAAATGATCTGACCGGAATCTGGCTCTGTGGATCTCTCAATCTGGCTTGAGTATATACTATATTCTGTTTGCTCCTCTTGTATATTTTCCTTTTTCCCACATCCGGCTATTCCTGTAATTAATATTGTCCATAGCAAGCACATCATTATTGTAACTTTTCGTTTCGTTTTCATTATTTTACCCCTTTCAGTTAGTAATACGTTTTCATTATAAATATGTGATTATTTTATAAGTTTAAAAAAAACAGGTGGTTTTATCCACCTGCTTTTTAATTAGAAAAATGAGTTTTAATAAGGAAGATCAATCTGTTCTGGCATAACCGGGGCAGTGATAAATTCAGATACCTCAATATTATCTGCCAAAACGATCTGTTTCTTAATTTTCTTTCCCTCATAATCATAGAATTCAGAATTATATGCTCCAATAAGGCTGATTTTGCTTCCAACTTTTATGTTTGCAAGTTTCATAAGATCATCTTTTGCATACTTGACGCGAGGGTAATCATATTTCTGTTCGCCCTTGTTCAAATAGTTTCGTGCAACTTTCAAATCAAATTCGCAGTATATTGGAATATCAGTGCCTTTTTTTGTAATAAAACTGAACTTCTGAAAAGATATCTCCTTTTAAAATTACAAGATTGTTTGGGTTACTCATGCTGTTTCCTCCTTAAGTGCTGTTTCAGTATTGAGCGATTCTTTACGTTTATACCATGGTTGCTTATAAGTATCGAGGAATGCTCCAGATTCCAAACCATTCATAATTCTATTTCCGGCATCTACCTTCATGACAATCCTGCTTAACATCTGTATTACTTTTGCTTCCAATGTTGCACCATACTGATCATATGTACCTGATAAAATGATATTGTCAAGAATCTTAAATGTTTCAGGATCTACCATCTCATTTTCAGCTAACACATGTTCTGCTAATATAAGTTTATCATGTGCTATTATTGCAGGGGTAGTAAGTACAACATTTGCTGTAGGCGCAAATTCTGCATCTGTCATTTCAATATTTCCGATGTAATAAACGGCACTTGCAGCAACCATTATATTCCGGTCCAGATTCATGATATTTGCTGTAGCTTCAGACAATTCCATCAGCTTTGCTGTTGCCTCTAATACACCACCGATCCGGGCATACCGTTCTGTGGCACTAAGAGGGGATGTTCTAAATGTATTATTATCATTCCACAACACCTTGCAGACAAGCTTACAGAGATTTGTATCAGTGATTGTTTTTATCATGTTTGCAACCATCTTCCAAGTCGCTTTTATATCTATTTCTGCCTTTGGCAAAAAAATCTGTAGCCGTTATCCCTTCATCAGCTTGGTTCCAGTCTTTTAAGTGAAAGCTTTTTCTTTCCACTATAATCAACTGCCTCTACAACTGCGGATATTATATCTTTTTCAGACACCCCTTTTCCGAAGTTATACATAGAAGCTTTTGAACCTTCGATGTCTTTAACCATTAATTTCTGATATATACTTCCTGTAGATGCAACCCCATCAGCAGCAGATATGATCAATAATGGCAAACTACTCCGTTTTCCTATCTCTATTTTTTCTAACATTTTTCATATCCTCCTATTTATTATAGTTTGATATTTATAATATGTTTTCTGATTCCAAAATAAATAACAAAAGATGCCATCTACTATGATGACATCTCCTGCAACAATGGATACAGTTATGATATTTTAAGGCTTTCTTTCCAAAACGATGAGTCTATGCCATATACATCTCGCACTGAATATCGACCAAAGTTCTGATCTACATTCATTTTCCCAATATACTTTACCGGAACTACTACATCTTTATCCAGTTTTATTTCGAACAATGATCCACCGCCATTAAATAGATCAAATAATCCACAATTTGTATCCTTGCCTATCGTAATGGTTTCTGTGCCTTTTCTTTTTCAATATCATAAAAATTATTTAATTTATATTCTTTATAATACTTATCATAGAGATTAAATGCTGTTTCAAAGATCTGTCTTAACAAGAAAAGTAAGGCACCCTATAGAAGACGTCAGATTATCAAGCTCATCCCGAACTGAAGAAATAAATGAACCGTCTTTATATCCATTCTCAATATTTGTTCTAAAGGCTGCTTTTTTCCTTGCTGCTTACATAACCATAGAATAGACGAATGCTCGCTTATGCATCCTGATCCGCAATAGTTCGTGATATTGTTCAACGTATACTCATAATTAGCATCTCCTGTGTCGATTCCAATATCAATAATACATCCGCTTTAAAATCATCTGGATTATAAGCTATAGTAAGTATATTGCGGATTTCATCCCATATTTTATCTATGTTAGCTTCGTATACCAGTAATTCATCCTCGGAAAGATATGATCTGATTTCTTCGTTTACAAGATCCTCTTCATATTCCATATTTTCAATAGCTTTTTTCGCTCAGATAATCATAAAATGCATTTCTAGGATTTTCATCACAGAAGATATCTGAGATCGTATTATCCTGATAAATATTGTTCACTATAATCAACAAATATATATCTTGTAAAACCTCCATCATCATTCTTAACATATGTACAAGCATCTTTCTCCATCATTTCTTTGATTCGAGAAATAATACTTTGATATCCTTCCAAAATAAGATTCATATCCTCTGAAGATATGCCAGTAAGCTCCTGAATATATTTCGCTACTACTTTTCTTTCATCAGTAGTCAACTGTTCTGAATCTCTGTATGTTTCTATAATATCTTTTAAACTGTATTTTTTCATGTGTATATCCTCCATTTTATATTTGTATAAATAAAATATGTTATGTAATTTGAAAACAAATAATGATTATTTATTTGAATAGCTTTTTGCATATTTTTTTTAAATAAAATTAATAAGGAGTGTTCATGTATGACATTAAAAGAGTTAAATGAATTTGCCAAGGAACTTGGTGTTTCTGAAAATACAGAATTAAGAATAGATGCACATAATAACGAAAAATTGATGCATTGTTACACCGATAAGAAACAATCCTTTCTAAGTTTATGTAGTAAATCAGACATGGATTTATATGACGAAATACTATCAATGAGAGATTACTACGAAGAACATCAACTGGATGAATTAGACTTCTTTATGGAATTATTAGCAAAAGATATTACCATTGATGATATTGCACGCGAATTTAAAGACGATGAGCTTGAAGGTGATTTTTATCCATATGCAAAAAAATTTATGGAGGAACATGGTTTAATCTAATGATAATTCTGTACCATAGAAAATGTCATAAAAATAACGCCCGGTATATTTTAAACATACCGGGCATTATTCTTCTATTATGATTCATTTTCCACATAAAAAGGACATTTATTTCTTTCTTCTATAAAGTATTTATCAATCTCTTCCTCTGTCATATTATCCTCCTGTCCGCATTCTGATGCTCCTGTGGAATAATCATAGAAATAATATTTACAATTAGAACAATTTTCTACAGGACACTTTTCTTTTTCCTTGACATAAGATCAGAGAAATATTCTTTATCACTCAAAATCCTCAAAAAGAATGTTTGAATGTTCTTTTGAAGGCATCTGACCAGATAAATATCTGGTAATTGTTGTTTCTCCAACCCCAAGCGCAATTGATAATGGTTCTTTCCCAATATTATAAATATCCATGATTTTCTGAATATCATCTACACTAATCAATCCTTCAATCTGTCTATACTGTTCATCAATAGACTTTTACATTTGAATCTAAAAGACTGGGAATATCCATATCCTTTCCACATTCATTGCAAAATGCAATCGCAATTTCGAATTCGTAAGATTTGCCCTTAATTACTTTTTGTACAGTTTTCTTAATTATTTTGTATGATGTTTCTTTTTTCTGCATGAAGTACAAAAAATCAAACTTTTTCTCCTTTACCATTTTGTTTTTTTCCTATATTTCTTTTTACCATTACAATTTACCAAATGAACCAAATGGATAAATTACTATTTTCTGAACAACAGAAATAATATCGGATTTCTTTACATATATTCCATTCCAAAATCGTGAATCATATGAATTATTCCGGTTGTCCCCATGACAAAATATTCGTTATCGGGAACTACAAATGTCGCATCCTTTGTTTCCATTTCATTGCAAAAATCATCCTGTATTACATCTCCATTAATATATATATGATTGCTCTTTATTTCAATGGTATCCCCCCGGCAAACCAATCACTCTTTTTGATTAGCTTTTCATTCGGAACTGTCGTTCTTATTCCATTCGGCGCGTGAAATACAATTATATCATATCTATTTATTTCCTGATTTAAGCAACTTCCAATTACTATGTCTCCAACATTCAAGGTAGGAGCCATAGATTCACTTGGAATATAATTTATGGTAAATAATTTTTTTTGATAGTATAATAACCGTAATACATGCCAGCGTTAATAAACATATATGCTTTATTAACTGGCAGCTATTATAATTTTCATCGTGTTTTTTATATTCTGTTCTCTATTCATAGATCCTCCCTTCTGTTATCGATTAAACTACAAACTTTTTCAGGATATCATAATACTCATTAATTATCGCAGCGTCTTCCGTTGATCCCCCCTGCGTCCGGATGAACATTTTTTTTATAAGTTCATTTCTTCGCTCTTTTAATTGTTTCTCCGAATATGGTATACTCAACTTGAATAACATTGTTGCCTTTTCAAATTCAGATAAATTTTTTTTTCTTCCTGTTTCGATGGGTTTTTTTGTTTCTTCTTACTGGTCTGTGTTTTTTTCTTGTTAGTTGCATCAGTATAACCATGATGTTCATTTGACCATTTATATGCATTTTCTCTTTCTTTTTCGTAATCTTCAAAATATGGTTGAGTATTCATATTTCGAACAAATTTGAAATATACATCTCTATAGTCTTTTTAAATCAGGACGTTTTCCTGCTGCAACTTTTTGTATTTCCGCAACTGGCAATAGCCATAAATCCTCAAATGCATATGTAATGTCCCTTCCGTGAATTGAATAGCGAATCATTTCTGAGTCTTCTTCTTTGATTCTTTCCTCAATTCGAATTTTAGGTTTTTTAGTTGTGATAACAATCGTAGAATACCCATGCACCAGCTCTGGAACATCCTTGTCTCTTTTTAGGGGATGAAAATTGAGGTGTATATCGGCTATGTCTATATAATCGATAGCTGTATCATTAAAACATATCGAATGATCCGAGAAAAAAGTTGTTTCATCTATAAATCCCCAATACTCTCTCTCTCTCTTCCTGCGTTATTTTTCTGAAAATATCCTTTAAAGAAATAAGTTGCTTGGGCGTAAGTGTTTCTATATTATCTCTGATCATATCCGGGAACGAATTATAGCATCCCGGACATATAGTACCACTTACTACCTTTATATATTTTTTCTCTCTTCGTCCGCATAATTTACATTTCATTTATCTGACCAAACGATATATTATTTTAATGCGTCTAATATATCATCAACTTCCCTTTCTACAATACTATTCTGTTTCCGGATCAACACTTTAAGTTTTTTTTATATCACAGTTTAATATTGTTTCTGTAAACTTTGTGTCATTTACCTTTACAGTTATGAAATTGGGATACACTCCTGTTACAGTTCCAACACAAGACTTATTTCCGCATAAGTTTTTCGGAATTGATACAACATCATTTACTTTGATATTATTTCCCATGGTATCACTACCTCACTTTTCTATCCTTTTATTCATATTAAATATAGTATTTTTTTGCGAGACAAATTTTTGGCAAAAAAAAAAAGGTAAAGTATCCGTGACTATTTTGGATCTTTTACCTTTTATGTTATAGACTTATATCTTTTAAATTATTTCTTTCTTCTCTTAAAGTTTAGGTCTTTCAAGATAAGTTTCTTTGTTTTTATACATTGTGCGTTTGAAATCTCCCCCATTTTTACCACGAATTTTTGTATCACGCGGTTCCTCATGTAAGCGGTACATAAGGCAGCAAAATACGCTGTCCCCAAGTACCGACATTCGTAACTGAGACCTTAGCTCGACTTGATCGAGGTTAGTTCGGAGTTACACAGAGTGGATAGGCTTGTTACATAATAGTAAGACCACTGTCAATCTACTATTTAAAATTTCTACTCTCTATTTAAAAATAAATCATTATTTCAAATTCACCGTCTTCTGTTTTTAAACTTCCGTGGTAGCCAAATATCTGCATGATCTCCTGCACGATGCTCAATCCGATTCCGCTTCCGCTTCTGCCGGTTCTTGCTTCGTCTCCCTTTACAAATGGCTTCCATAACTCCTCCGGATCGGTTGTAATCGGCTGTTCCATCGGATTGCTAAGGATCAGATGATCTTCCTTTAATACCAGCCGGATCACACTTCCTTTCAGTGAATACTTAATTGCATTTACAAACAGATTCTCTAACATATGGGAAAGCATCAGCGGATCACCTTTTACCGTACAGTTTCCTGACATTCTTACCTCCAGATCTTTTTTCATCCAGAAGAAGATTCTGATACCGTTCCTGTAACGGCTCCCATATCTGTTCGATGCTTACAGACTCTGTCTGTAACGCTTCCATTTTACCAAGCTTGATATACTCGCTTAACTGACATAAAAGTTCATTCATGTAAGATGTATTTTCCAAAATAACATCTATGTAATGCTGACTCTTTCCTGTCTGGTTTAACTGTTTCAGATTCTCTGCATATCCGGAAATTGCCATCAACGGACTTTTTACATCATGCGCAAGTGCTGTAATAACCGTTTCTTTTCTCTCTGCATCTTCCATCTGCGAAAATGTCCGTCTACAGGATATAAACGCAGTCATGATCGTTGCAATTATAATGAGAAATACAACTGCAAGCCCTCCATAAAATAACCAGACGCCTTCAGTATGCCAGCCAAATGGATCTGCATACATAGCGGATACGATATAATATATATCATTGTCTGAAATGACATACTGGCTTTTAAAATAATAGGTTTCACTCAAATAACCACTTACACGATCTGTTGTATCTTCCGGATATACTCCATGAGACTCCATCTTAGCGAGCAAATACCTGCTCGTCTTACTATACTGATTGGCATCATCTACTCTTCCATGGAGACTCCACGTAAATTCCCCGGCACCAGCATTTTGCACCACCTGCTGGAAGGTAGGCATAATCGGTGAATACAACTGTACTTCGAACTGCATCTGCTCCATATCGTCCTCTATATCATGTACTTGGTGTTCTAATTTTTCTGTTTCATTTTCGTCTATTTGCTTCGTAGTTTCTGTTTCTTGAATTTCATCTACAGCTTTTGTACTGTCTTTTTTCTGTTATATTACTTACTGCATCTGAACTTTCCAGATGTCGCCTGTAAACAGCAGTCAGAAAGTATGGTGTGTTTTCTTCCGCAAGGACCTCCTGTATTTTATTACGGGCTTCCTCTATATCTGTCATACCTGCAATATCTTCCTGACATTCAGCCAAACTTGCACTGACACTGTTGGTTGACACCTGAAAATATTCTTTTTAATTCCAGATTGACCTGATTTCTGTAATAACCGATCACCAGCAGATACAACATTATGCTGACTGCTATAATGCCAGATGAAATCCATATCCATTTTCTTCTTACCTTTTGTCTTTTTCTTTTCTGCCGCTCCGACAATATGGCATTTCTTTTTTTATTGTTTTTGTTCTTTTTCATCGTCATCACCCCGTATCTGATATCCATTTCCTATCACTGTTTTAATCTGCTTTCCTGCACTTCCAAGATGTTTTCGGATCTTTCGAATGTGATTATCCACGCAACGATCACTGCCATCATAATCATAGCCCCATACCCCGATCAGAAGCCGTTCTCTTGCTACGGTTTTGTTTTTTTTTGTTCTCGAGCAGCATCCGTAACAATGCAAACTCCTTCGGCGCAAGTTCTATTTCCTGAGAATCCACAAGAACCCTGTACTCCGATGGCTTCATATGTATCCTGCCACAGACCAGCTCTCCGGTTCTGCTGAGATCCTTTGACCGTCTGATCAGTGCCTTGCATTTCGCATATAAGGTCACAAGAGAAAATGGTTTGATGATATAATCATCACAGCCGAGATCATAGCCAAGCAGGATATCCCGTTCGGAACTTCTGGCTGTTAAAAACAGGATCGGAACCATGCTCGTCCTACGCATCTCCCGACAGATCGCAAATCCATCCATTCCCGGAAGCATGATGTCTAACAATACAAGATCCACCCGTTCCGTCTCAAATAAATCCAGCCCGTCCTGTCCATTCTGTGCCGTCCGTACTACAATCTCATTTTCGCTTTCTCTGGTAAAATAATCTTTCACTACTTCGCAGATCTGTTCATCATCTTCAATCATCAGTATCTGATATGTCATATTTCTTACCTCCTTGCGCCTATCTTAACAGTGTCATATGACTTTTAAATGTTCTTATATAAAAAGCCCAAATAGAGTTTACTGCTCTATTCGGGGCTTTCTTATTTGCTATATACTCCCTCACAGCTCGTTCCATATTCTGCATGGCACATTCTGCCTGCATGGCTCTCCCTCGTTCCTCTTCGGAAAGTCCGTCGGTTATGGAATAACATGCATCAAACAAACCGCTCTCCATACATTGTTCGATGCCTTCTCCGAAGCAGCCTGCAAATGCAACCACTTTTTTCTGCTGTGCTTTTGCAAGTTTTGCTACGCCTGCCGGAGTTTTTCCCATTAATGTCTGTGCATCCATCCTGCCCTCTCCGGTAATAACCAGATCGACATTTTTATTCTTTCTTTTAAATGAATCTCATCAAATACTATATCAATTCCCGGTCGTAATCTTGCATGCAGGAACATTAGAAATGCATATCCAAGACCGCCTGCTGCACCTGCTCCCCCGGTGTCATACGATTTATTATGCTGTCCATCTGACACTTCTCCGGGTCTGTATTCATTTGCACTTTATCCTGCTTACAGCCTGACCAGTTCTGCTGTTCTACCAGATCTGCATACACACACCATGGATTTCTCCATGTTCTCTACCATCTGAGCATCTGCTCCCTTTTGCGGTGCAAAGATATAGCTGCATCCATTCTCGCCAACCAGCGGATTTGTAACGTCACAGGCAATCTGAAATGAACATGCTGAAAGCTCCGGTAACATATCCTCTGTGTGAATCTCGCATACTTTTTTTGAAAGTCCTTCTGCTCCATAGCAAACTTCGTTTCCATGTTCGTCAAGAAAATGACACCCAAGTGCCTGTAGCATTCCAATCCCGACATCATTTGTTGCGCTTCCGCCAATCCCTATAATAAAGCTCCGGCATCCATGCAGCATGGCATCCTTTATCATCTCGCCTACTCCATATGTAGTTGTATGCATCGGATTTCTGGCTGACTCCGGTACAAGCGGAAGTCCTGCTGCCTCTGCCATCTCGATCAATGCCACTTTTTCTCCTGCTTCATCATAACTGATATAAGAAGCCTTTACGACCTGTCCAAGTGGTCCTGTTACATTAACTGTATGACGTTTCATGTTCGATTTTCCATAGGCGATCGCATCCATGGTTCCCTCTCCGCCATCTGCAACCGGAACCACTTCGATCTCACAATTCTTATAATTTTTCTCCAGACCTTTTTTAACCGCCATGCCTGCCTGAACAGATGTCATACTGCCCTTTAAAAGAATCAACAGCCGCCAGAACCTTAAGCGGTCTTTCTCTCAATTTTTCAGATCATCCTGCAATATGGTGTCATGTATTTCACATGTTCGATTCATTTGAGAAGTCCTCCCTTGCAAATATCACACCGTTTATTTCCGGTTCAGATTATATCCGACAACTGCACCCACAATACCGCCAACGATATGTGCCATATTCGAGATATTGTCCTGTACTGCGATACCTTCATATACCTGCTGTCCGATAAAGATGATCGCAACCAGAATAAAGGATAACGGAATTTCGCCTGCTCGGAATCCGGTAAAGGACGCCAGCACGATAAATGCAAATACGACACTCCACTCGCTCCACAAAGTGCTACATTCCAGAAAAAAGATGTAATTCACAATACCGGTCGCAAGTGCTGTTACACCGATCACTTCCAACATTTCTTTCGAACCATATTTTTTCTTCTAACATCGGTCCAAGCAATAACAGATAGGAGGCATTCCCGATGAAATGACTCCATCGTGCATGCCCGAATACATGTGTAAAAAAAATCGCAGATATGTGAGTGGATTTGTAAGCGATGAATGATATGTCATAAATAATAACCGAGTACTTCCGCCACCGGTCAGTACCCCAAGCAGCGTTACAACAAAACAAATAAATACAAAGCCCAGCGTCACCGGCGCGTTAAATGTGATCTTTAATTTTCTCATCTGTATATACCTCCCCATATAGAATGAATAGCTTTATTATACCTTATTTATGTATAAATACAAAGAGCCGCTTCGACTCTTTTACCCCAGAACAAAAATTGCTTTTTACAGGATAAATATTTCTATAAAACAAAACTACCGTCCATCCGGCAGTCTGATCATAGCAGTTTCAACTGACGATCAAATCTGTATCCGAATAAACGGTAGTCTTATATATACTTCGCACATTCTATGCATCCGAAAAATCATTGCTTATACTATGGTCAGATGATTTTCCATCACGATATACCGATGAATTTACAGATTATATTCTTTCTTCGTATCAGCAAGTGCCGCATCCATACGCTCGATAACGGCTGCGATCTGTTCCTCTGTAATAACCGCTGTCGGCTCGAAACGGATACACTTGAGGTTTACAAGTGTTCCGGCTGTCATAACACCTCTTGAGAACAAGCCCTTTGCGATGCTGTAACCGATATCAGATGTAACAAACTCAACAGCAAGCATCAGACCTACGCCTCTGACATCATCGATGATCTCAGGATATTTTTTGCCTTCAGACTTTCAAGTCCTGCCTTTAAGATCTTACCTTTACTTGCACACTGTCCTGGAATATCATTATCAATCATGTATTTGATCGTTGCGATCGCTGCCGAACAACATACAGGGTTACCACCAAATGTAGGAGAACCAAGTAACCATGGGTTGTCGATCAACTGCTGTACCCACATGGATGGCTTACAGATAATACCTGTGATTGGCATAATACCACCACCAAATGCTTTACCGAATGTCATGATATCCGGTGTTACGCCTTCTGCTTCGCATCTCCACATTGTACCGGTACGACCCATACCTGTCTGGATCTCATCAAAGATCAACGCTACACCATACTCATCACAAATCTGTCTTAACTCTGTCAGATATCCTTCCGGTGGAACGATAACACCAGCCTCGCCCTGAATTGGTTCAACGATCATGGCTGCAACCTTTTCACCAACAGCGATCAGGTTACGGATTGCCTTTCTTGCATCCTCTGCATTACCATATTCTACATGCTGTACCTGCTGTACCATAGGTGTATATGGAACTCTGTATGTATTCTTACCACCCATTGAGATTGCACCCATTGATTTACCATGGAATGCACCAACGGTTGAGATATACCATCTTCCGCCTGTTGCGATTCTGGCAAGCTTCAATGCCATTTCGACTGCCTCTGCACCACCATTTGTAAAGAAACAATACTGAAGATCACCCGGTGTGATATCTGCAACTGCCTTCGCAAGATATCCACGAAGCGGATCCAACAGCTCCTGTGAATGAAGCGCCTGATGATCAAGCTGTGCCTTTACGGTATCAAGGATCTCTGGATTTCTATGACCACATGTATAAATACCGAAACCACCAAGACAGTCAATGAATTCTTCACCATATAAGCCATCACATACACCGTCATGATCTTTCCACTCAAGCACTGCTGAGTTGGTAGATACTGACTTTCTGTATTTTAACCAGCCCGGGCTTACATAATTATCAAAATAATCTAATGTCTGTTCTGTCATTAATTTCTTTTCATCATCTGTTAATTCATCTGAATGGATATAACCAATTACCTTTTCCAAATCCTTACTTACCTGTTCATAACTCATATTAAAATCCTCCTTAAAATATATTCGTGTTATCGTGTGTCTGTCTGATCCTGTATGTTACCTAACACAACCTTTCCATGAACATTTACAATCATTGATTGAAGTATAAATTTTACGGCCATTAAACTGAAAAAAAGGAGCCTGTGACCTGTTCACAAGCTCCTTTGCTTCTATGTCTGTATATTATCGTATCTCATGCTCTTTTTCAATTACTAATTTATACCATTTATCTACCATTTATCTGTTATATATAATTAAATATAAGTATATTTAGCTAATATAACTAACTTGTAATTCCATCGTCATACCTCTATCGAAGTATCATTTTCTACCCTATTTCTGTTATTCGCCAAATCATTCGGTATTTGAAACGCATTAAAAACATTAAAAAACCGCCCACCTTCATTTTTCAGAAAGTGAACGGTCTGTTTTATCTAGTGTTCATACCAGCCTACAATACCCGGGTTCAAATTGATATTGATCTGCTTAACCTCCTGATATTCCTCGATACCATGAACGCCAAGCTCTCTGCCGATACCGCTCATCTTATAACCGCCCCAAGGTGCTTCATTGAAGGTTGGGTTGTAGCAGTTGATCCATGTGATACCTGCGCGAAGCTCACTGATCACACGATGTGCTCTGGTTATATCTGAAGTAAATACAGCTCCGGCAAGACCATATACGGTATCATTTGCCATCGCAATCGCTTCTTTCTCTGTCTTAAAGGTCTGGATGCTGACAACCGGACCAAAGATCTCCTCACGGACAATCTTCATATCCGAAGTACAATTATCAAAGATCGTTGGACGTACAAAGTAGCCCTTTGCACATTCTCCTTCTGTATAACGCTCACCACCTGTTACAAGTGTTGCGCCTTCCTCAATACCGCTCTTTATGTAAGACAGAACTTTCTCCATATCCTTTTCCGTAATGACAGGTCCGATATCCGGATTGTTCACAGGATTGCCGATCGTCATGGCTTCCGCCTTTTTCTTTAATCTGGCAACAAACTCATCATGGATACTTTCTTCTATAATGATTCTTGATCCTGCGGAACATACCTCGCCCTGATTGAAGAAAATACCGATCATTGCCCATTCTACAGCACCATCCAGATCTGCATCTGCGAAAATGACATTTGGGGATTTACCACCAAGCTCCAGTCCGATCTTCTTTACATTTGTAGCTGCTGCTTTCATCAGACTTTTGACCGACTCTGGTACTTCCGGTAAAATGTGATCATATCAACATCGGTATTCTCGCCCATTTCCGTTCCGACCTCAGCATCACCCTGTAACAGATTGACGCACCCCTTCGGAAGTCCTGCTTCTTCAAAGATCTCGAATAACCGGATTGTTGAAAGCGGTGCCTTTGGACTTGGTTTAAACACGATACTGTTGCCGGCTGCAAGTGCCGGTGCGAGCTTCCATACCGACATCAAAAACGGATAATTCCATGGAGTGATCTGCGCACAGACACCGACCGGCTCTCTCGTCTCATAGGAATGCATCTTGCCAAATCCATCATTTACCTCATATACACCACCATGCGGAGTCTTGCAAAGACCTGCGTAATAGCGGAAGCAATGAATACCATCGCTGATATCCCCCTCTGCCTCGCGGAGCGGTTTACCGTTGTCTAATGTATCCATCATCGCCAGCTCATCGGCGTATTTCTCGATCAGATCTGCGATCTTTAAAATAATATCGCCTCTTGTCTGGGAATCCATATCACGCCACTCTCTTGTCTGGTAAAATGATTTCTTTGCCGCAGCGATCGCACGTCTGGTATCTTCTACACTGCTTTCATAGACCTGTGCGAGCACTTCTCCAGTTGCTGGATTGATAACGTCAAACGGCTTTTCCATACTTCCTGTTACCCACTCACCATCAATATACATCTTTTTTGGTTCCATATATCTTACTCCTCCTGATCAACTTTTTTGTCTGCCTTTTTCCGTTTTGTATTACTGCTTTTAATTTGTTCCACATATCGTTGTAAACAGTCAATGTATCTGTATCAAGATTTCCAACAAATTCACCTTTTTCAAATACCTCTGCCGGTACATTCTTTGCTTCATTGTTCCTGTAGTCTTCATTTGCCTCCACTGCAGTTGCATTCGCATTCAGATATGGGTATTCCGCCATAACCTTTGTAGCAACATCCGGATCACACATATAGTTGATGAATTTCATTGCATTATCATAGTTCTTGGCACCCTTTGCGATTGCCCAGTTATCAATGAATTTATATGCGCCCTCTTCAGGGAATACAATCTTGATCGATGGGTTCTCATCCATAGCAAGCGCTACTTCAGCAGACCAGCAGTAACCAACATTACAATCTCCGCTGATCAGAGATGACTTTGGACTGTCACTGTCATATACTGCGATATTATCCTTTAATGTCAGAAGCTTCGTTTCAACCTCGGCAAGCTTTGCTGTATCTGTTTCATTCATGCTGAGTCCCATGCTTCTCTCCGTCATACCGATAACTGCTCTGTAGTCATCCAGTGCTACGATCTGTCCTTTTAATGAAGGATCAAAGAGATCTGCATATCCCTTAATATCTGTTGATACCTTGTCGGTGTTGACTGCGATCGCTGCCACACCACCCTGATAAGGAACGGAGTAGACATTGCCCGGATCATATGCAGGATCCAGATACTGACTACCAATATTTGACAGATTGGTAAGTGCATCCTGATCCAACTTCTCAAGCATTCCCTGAGCGATCATGGATTCTACCATATAGTCACTCGGCTGTACGATATCATAAGTTCCTTCATCCTCTGATTTTACCTTTGCAAGCATATCCTCATTGGATGAGAATGTTGATACATTTACTTTAATTCCATATTCTTTTTCAAAAATCCTTAATTACTTCATCCGGTACATACTCTGTCCAGATGAACAGGTTTAACTCTCCTTTTGTACTGTCTGCTTTCTTACCACAGCCTGTGATATTTACTGCTGTCATTGCAAGAACAAGTGATAATGCAATACTTACTGCTCTTTTTCTGTTTTTCTTCATAATTATGTCTCCCTTCTACTCTTGAACCTTGTTCAGTTACTTCTATAAATTGTTTACTGTTTCATTCTATACAGCTACTGTTTTTTTCTTCTTAAACAGATTGCCCTGAGTCAGGACAACAAAAATGATCGTGCCTGTTAAGATCAGTGCTGATAATGCATTTACATCAGGTGCTACTCCACTCTTAATACTTGCCATAACCTGTAACGGATAAGTCATCGTATTACCATTTACAAAGTAGCTTATGATAACGTCATCAATCGATAACGTAAATGCCAGTAATGCACCGGCTGTAATGCCGGGTCTCAAAACCGGAAGTGTGATCTCCCAGAATGTACGGATGCGGTTAGCTCCCAGATCCATACTTGCTTCTTCGATCGAAATATCATAGCCGGATAATCTTGCCCTGACATTGAAGATAACATATGGCACACACAGAAGGTAATATGTGCAATGATCAATGTAAGCATACCTCTTGGGATCGAGACCTTTGCGAATACAGTAAGTAAGGATATACCCATTACAATCTCAGGAATAACGACCGGGATATATAAAAGTCCGTCTATGATCCCTTTTCCTTTGAATTTATATTTGTACATTCCGATCGCACCAAGCGTACCTATAATCGTTGAAAGTACAGTTGTGACCAATGCTATGATCATCGTATTGCCAAAGGATGTAAGAAGCGATTGATTTTCAAACAATTTCACATACCAGTCAAATGTAAACCCCTTCCAGGTCAGATATGGTTTTGATGTCGTTGCATTAAAGGAATTCACTACAACAACTGCAATCGGCATAAACAATACAATATAAATCAGAGAACAAAAGATCTTTGAAAGAATACTCTTTGTTCTTACTTTTGCTTTTCTGCTCATCGTTTACACCCCCAGACTATCCATATCGCCGCCTGTCTTCTGGTACAGTTTGACGAGGATCAATGTGACAACAATTAATATGATGGATAAGGCTGCACCAAGCGGCCAGTTGTTTCCACTCTTGAACTGGCGCTCGATCAGGTTACCAATAACATCTGCATTTCCACCACCTAAGATATTCGATACAAAGAAATATCCAAGACATGGGATAAATACCATGATACAGCCGGAGAAAATTCCGCTGGCTGTCAGCGGCAGGATCACTTCAAAGAAAGTCCGCCAGCCCTTAGCTCCAAGATCAGAGGAAGCCTCCAGTAAAGTATGATCCAGCTTGCCGATCGCGGTATAAAGCGGAAGTACCATAAACGGGAACAGGCAGTACACCATACCAAATACGGTAGTTCCCTGATTATATAAGAGGTTCAATGGCTCTGATATCAGATGCAGCTTCATAAGCACGGTATTCAACCAGCCGGATGAACCAAGGAATGTCTTCCATCCATAGATACGGATCAGTGAATTCGTCCAGAACGGAATGATAACCAGCATATATAAATAGATTCTTTGATCTGCTCTTTGTCCTTGCAATAATATAGGTAAACGGATATGCAAGCACGATACAGATCACGGTTGTAAGTAATGCGATCACAAGTGACTGAACATAGATCTTAATATAAGAACTGTCCGCCAGATGTTTGTAATTATCGAATGTGAACTGAAATGTTACATTGTAATACTGATCAATACTGCAAAAACTCATGACCAGAATATAGATGAGTGGAACTGCTACCAACAGGATCAGCCATAAGGTCACCGGCCCTACCATGATCGTTGCCGGAAGTGTCTTTTCTCTGAATCTCTTTTTATTCATATCAAACACCTCCTTATGCCAGTGTTATATTTTCCATACTCTGATAGAAGCTGTTATCCAGACTGTGAATCAATACCGCATCCTCCGGATTCCAGCAGATAAATACTTTGTCACCGGATTTTGGAAGTTCTTCGCCTGCCAGACGTTCCATCTTTACTTCATTTCCATTGGGAAGAACCGCCAGACATTTGACGACTGAGCCAACATAGATATAATCCTTGACCAGTGCCGGTACGCTGAAGCCCTCTACCGGTTCTGCCGAAAAATGAAGCTTTTCCGGTCGAACAGAAACGGTTACAAATTCACCAACTGAAAATCCGGTGTTCTTTTTTTCTGTCTCGGTCACGGAGCCGGAGGTTGTTACATCTCCATTTTCAATTCCAATAACCGCTTTTCCGTTTGCGATTAATTTGATCGTTCCGTCAAATACATTTGTCTCTCCGATGAAGGTTGCTACGAACTTGGTTGCCGGACGTTCATAAATCTCCGTCGGTGATCCGATCTGATCCATCACACCATCATGCATGATCGCTATCCTGTCGCTCATCGTAAGCGCTTCTTCCTGATCATGTGTAACATAGATAAATGTGATATTCAGCTTCTTCTGCAGACGTTTTAGTTCCAGCTGCATCTGTTTTTCTAAGCTTCAGATCCAATGCACCAAGCGGCTCATCCAACAGCAGAACCTTCGGACGATTGATCAACGCTCTTGCAATCGCAACTCGCTGCTTCTGTCCACCGGACAACTGACTTGGATACCGCTTCTCAAATCCGGATAACTGAACCATCTCTAACATCTCCGTTACCCGTTCTTTGATCTCTTTCTTTGGAACCTTCTTCATCTTAAGACCATATGCGACATTATCATAAATCGTCATATGAGGAAATAATGCGTAGCTCTGAAATACTGTGTTGACATTTCTCTCAAATGGCTCTTTATCTTCAATCGGCTCACCTTCTACCTGAATGGAGCCTGTCGTCGGTTCTTCAAATCCTGCGATCATACGAAGCGTTGTCGTCTTACCACATCCGGAGGATCCAAGCAGTGTCAGAAACTCTCCTTCCTCTACCAGCAGATTCAAATCCTTTACAACATGATTTGTTCCATATATTTTGTTTACGTCTTTGATATCAACTATAACATTTGCCAAATCATATCACCTCTTTTTCAAATTTCTCTATAATGCTTTTTCTCCTCGTTCACCGGTACGGATTCGTATAGCCTCTTCGATATTTCGAATGAAGATCTTACCATCTCCGACATGTCCGGTAGCTACCTTTTCTCTGACATCCAGAATAATCTGTTCTACCTTGGAATCTTCAACTACTACTTCAACTCTTACTTTTGGAAGAAGGTTGATCGTAGTTTTAAAGCCCTTAATCTCATTTACGCCCTCAACAGTTCCTTTCTGTGTTCCGCATCCCATAACGGTTGAGATTGTCATACCACCACAATTCTTCTCATCCAATATGCTTTTTAATACTTCCAGCTTTTCCGGTCTGATTATTAATATGATTTCTTTCATTCTTTCTTCCTCCAATCTGCAACATACAACTAATATAACAAAAAAAAGAGCCGTTCATCTCTGAACAGCTCCTTTGCTTGTTAACGAAAATATACTACTTTCAAATTAATTCTTCAATAGAACAGGATTACCATTTTTCTACTACTTTTGATGGTATTAACTACTCTTTTTTCTTTAATCAGTTTAAACATCTGAACACGGTTTCCGGATTCCCAGTTTCCGATAAATATTTAAAATATGCTTCTTTAGTGTATTTACCGTTATGGATAAACGGTCACAGATCTCCGTATTCTCCATTCCCTGCAGCAAAAGCTGCAATATGGTCTGCTCCCGCTTCGTCAGATCATAGGTCTTTACTGCCTGTGTCAGCGTCAGTTTCTCCTGACTGGTCATCTGATTGTTTCTGTCCTGTGACAACCGGTATGCCATATGATCCTTAAGCATATCCATCAGGAATACATCTTCATATGTAAAGTCCTCTTTACCAATCGTCCTATATAGTGTCACCACACCCAGAAAATGTTTGTTCCGTCCAAATATCATTTGTAACGCATAATGCCAGTTATTTGGCTTATATACTCTTTGATAATATTCGGTTTGAACTCTTTTCTCATCCGATATGATATCAGTTTCCCGATATACCATACTCCTGCCACTGAACATAATACCACGGCTATAATCCATATTCTCATAAATATCTGACAAGTCTTCATCACAGTTGAGGAATACCGGACGTTCCAGATTTTCTTTCTCATTTGATGATGCCAGATAAAAATCTGCACTGTCAAAATCTATGACGGTCTTGATCTGTTCCAGAAATTGTGTCCGCATGGCATCAAAATCACCGGTTGTGTAGATCTTGTATATGATACTGTTCATGACAAGCCAGTCATTTGTTTCAAGGGTCTTCACCAGTTTCCACCTCCCTTGTATTTCATAAAACAAAAAAGTACGCAACCGATGTAACACACCCTTGCGTACTTTTTTTTTACTATTCTGTTGGTACGAAGTATAGCACAAAAAGATGATTTGTCAAGCAAGAAAATTCATCAGGCTATTTACTGAAATATCATCAGATTATTAACCTTGAATCTATTTCAAAAAGCTTTTTTATCTGCATATCTGTTGCGATCGGATAAATATCATGCATATATGCCGGATGATCATATTCCAGGACTCCTGCGGATCATCCTTGTAACAGGATGTTACATAATCATACCCATAGATATGTTCCAGGGACGAGTAAACCGCTACATCCCAGCCATACTCCAGCCCTTTTTTATTTACACGTTTTCTGAAGTCGCAATTACAAAGGTACATCTGCATCATAAGATTTATGACAGCTCCATCAAATCCTTTTCGCCGCCTTTTCCATATCCTGCCATTTTCTTCCAGTTCGTTGGAATACAGTTCTGCATCCACATGTTCTTCCATAAAATGATCCATGATCTTTTTTTTATTCTTATTCGGAGCTTTTCCATCTTCATACAATGCATCAAAATCATATCCATCCCGCCGGTAATTAGCAAATACCGGAAGCCATTTTCTCGATATAAAACCTGCCTTTTTTATTAAAAAACTTGCCATATACGATATCATGTCTTCTGGCGATAACCGCCCGCCACATCCATGGATCTCTGTCAACATTCTCCACACCACCAGTACTCCGGCACTGTTCGCTCTTCCAGCGAAAATCCAGGTATATCGTTTCTAAAAAGCGGCAGGAAGCCAATCTCATTTATATACTCTATTGCCTCATCTACTGTGTGAATACATTCCGGATCATCCCAGGCTACACCATACATGATCCATTTGCCTGATTCTTTTTCCATGTTTATCTCCTGTTATATCACTACCCCATTACAGTGATCCACCTCTACTTATGTCAAGTAAACGGCAAAAATTACTTTGACAATAATTGATAATAGCTTTTTTATTTTAGTGCCACAATTTAAATTTTTTTATTGATTTGTGGCACTAACTTAAATTAATATTTATTTTTCCTAATAGAAAATCAACAATATTTATATGTGAAATACCATCTCTGGAATAATCGAATCTATCTAATGAAAATACATATTTAGGTGACGCATCGCTTATAGGCTTAAATGCTCCAAACTCCCGTTCAATCGTTTCCCTGCTTCCAAGATAATATGCTACTTGTATGAAACATTTTTTACGACCATAAATTGCAACAAAAATCTATTTCACCCTTATATGTTTTTCCTGTAAACACCTCATAATCCCTTGAAACCAGTTCATTATAAATGATATTTTCTAAGAAAAATGTATCTTCAAAATTTACCAAATTCGTATTTATCATACGAAAGCCCGTATCAACAGCATACTGTTTTTCAATATATGACATTGCTTGCTTTCCAACAATATTGAATCTTTTCACCCGATCTATGAGGCATGCTTTGTCCATCTTGTCAAGATATCTGCATATTGTTTTACGGTCGAGACCTTCTTCATTTTGATTCTCGAAATAGCTTTTAGTATATTTTTACTGGAAAATTCTTTTCCAGCATTTGCCATAATATACCCTGCTATCTTTTTCAAAATTCTGTCTATTTATTTTTGATTTATCAGTTATTATATCTCTATCAAGGATGCCCAAATATGTTTGTTCCAAATATCTTTTTAATATCGCTTTCTTTGGAAAATGAAAATCTCAATGGAAATCCACCCCAATTGATATAATCAATAATAAATTCATCAGGGGGCTGATTTTTTCCTATTACTTTAATATATTCATAACTTTCAGCAAAAGAAAACGGCATTATCCTAAATTCAATACATCGCCCCACCAAAAGTGTTGCCATCTTGCCTGACAACAGTTTGGAATTACTGCCTGTAATGAAAATATCACAATTAATTGTAGCTCTCAGAGAAGCCAATACTTTTTTTTCAAAACTTCTCACATGCTGAATTTCATCAAGAAATATCAGATATTTATCCATATCTTTGATTTGTTTTGTTATATAACTATTCAGCTTTTCAGCTGTACGAATTTTTTTCAAACTGTAAATCTTCAAAATTAATCCTTATAATATGTGTCTTATCAAAACCATTTGAAACAAACTCTTCTTCAATCTGTTCAAGCAGAATAGATTTTCCACATCGTCTTACACCAGTTAAAACTTTTATCAGATCAACATTATAATATGGACGAATTTTTTTTGTAAATATCTTTCACGTTTAATATACATACACATTTACTCCTAAAAAGATCACTATTATTATGCCACAAATTTGAAAATTTTCAAGATTTGTGGCACATATATTAAATCACTACCCCATTACAGTGATCTACCTCATGCTGAATAATCTGTGCCACAAATCCTTCAAATGCCATCTTTCGTTTTACAAAACCAGCATCCTGAAACTCTACCTCTATCTTCTTATACCTTATTGTTTTTCGTTTTCCCTCTAATGACAGACAGCCTTCTTCTGTTTCGTAACGTCCGCTCTTAGAACAGATCACCGGATTGATCATAATCATATCTACAGGTCCGGTACTTACAATAATCATATTTTTCTTATAGCCGATCATATTTGCTGCCATTCCGACACAGTGCTCACGATTCGCAGCTAATGTATCCCGAAGATCATTTACCACATTCATATCAAGAGGTGTTGCCGGAACGGATTTCTGCCCCAGAAAAAGAATATCTTTTACAATAGGTTTAACCATTTTCTATCCTCCATAAGGTCTCATTTATTTCTTCTATATCGTAAAGATTTGTCACTGATTTGCAAATTATCATAAAATTTCTGCAACACGATCGCCAACTCTTCCGGAGCTTCTATGTTTGCTTCATGACCTGTTTTCACAAGTTCATGGAAACAGGCGTTGTTCAAATATTGGCAAAAAGTTCTTTTGAAGTTTTTTGTTTGCAGTGTCCTTCTCTCCACAAATGAGCAATACCGGACAAGACACCTTATGCAGGGAGTCACTGAAATCCAATTCAGCCATCGTATCGCATAGGTTGATAACATCTGCTTTTTTTAAGCCCATTTTATTGAATGCCGAATTCGGCATAAGATGAAACAATATATTCTGAACTTTCAATAAGTTTTTTGGCATTTTATATTGTGCTGCAATTAATACGAGCGCCCTTACTTTATCTGGATGGTCTATCGCATAATTAAGCGCCAAAACAGCACCTAGAGAAAGCCCGCATAAGACAATTCCTTCGTTCTCCCTGTCGCATTCTCCTGAGAATGCTGAATATAATTCCTTATATGTAACAGATTTTCCCTCTAGCATCCCTGCCAAGCTCAAATTGACACTACTTTCCGACACTTTCGTTTCTTTTATTACTCTAGTCCAACTGTCTGGTTTTTGTCCTAGTCCATGCAAATATAAATACTTCATATACTGTCGCTCCTTCAAACTGGAAATTTTTCAAATTATCAATTTCTAATTTCCGTACAGAGATTTATAAATCATCTGCTCTCTAATTGTTCGAAATGATAACGCGGTTTTCCAACACTCTTTTTTCCATACTCAATAGCTTCTGTAGGGCAATAACAAATACAAGCCATACAATGAGTGCATTGCTTTCCCCCATACAGGCTTTCTGTCCTTAAGCGTAATGTTGTTCAATGGACAGTTCTTAACACATTGACCACAACCGACACACAGGTAGCATCCGTACGAAATGCATCAGATTTCACAAAGAAATGATAAAAATCGGATTTACCGGACCACTCATTAACCGGTCATAAAGATTGTTTCTTGGTACAGCGAACGGCTGCTCTGCCTTAATGTGCGCAATTATATCCATAATAGCAGGTTCCGCATTTCTAACAATCTTTCTTGCTTCTTCTGCTTTCGGTGCACCAAACATAGCAATATAATTTTCCGGCATAATAACCTGAGCTGTACCCATATACCATAAATGTTTTTGCTCCGCAAGGCGCCGATTATATTTCGCTGCATTCCCAATCTCGCCTCCACAGTCCATCACGAACCAAATGCGTTCTGCAGAAAGCAGTTCCGTTTTACAAAGCCACTCCGATACAATTTGTGGAATACGCCACGCATAAGTTGGAACCACTACGATTATATTTCTGCCTGTTTTCATTGGCGAATAATCTGTTGCCTTGATTTTTGCATTCATATCTACAATCTCGTCCTGCAATTCATCTGCAATTTTCTTTTGCTATATAACGACTATTACCAGTTCCGGAAAAGCACAAGATCATAATAACATTACCTCCGTATTTGCCTCAAAGCCAAGCTTTTCATAAAAGCTTTTTCTCCAACACTCTTTTTGAAATCATCTCACAATATCGTCATTTTTCTCGTATGGCATCGGCTCCCCATTTTCTTTATGTAGGCGTCCTATTTTATCGCAGATTCTATCGTACAAATTATCATTCACATATGCAATCTTCTCCATATCCACATTGTTCTCTGATTTTTTTTCGCTGTAGAATTTTTGGGCGTATGTTCCACATTCTTTTATGTAAGCCATTATTAAATTAATTTCTTGTTTCTCGACTTCTGAAAAAAATAGGTTGTTCCGTTAATTTTCCACTGATAAAATCACAAAAATAGGAATAGTCATCATCCCAGTTAATATTTCCATTGTCCTGGGCTTCACATCGGATCTTTTCTATTTCTCTTAATAATTCTCCCTGCAGATTATGTGCTTGTCCAGCTTGCGGAACATAATTTTTCCAAATATATTTACATTCATCAAAATACTGCTGCTCATACTCTTCGCCTATGATCGCATCAATCGTCAAATTGCTTTTTCCTCTTTTTAATTTATCAAACAATCCCATAATTCACCTTAATATCTCTTTCTGGAAATATTCCTCTCGCAAAATTGTTCCAACTATCTCATAGTGTTCTTTAACTGTTATTATTCAAGCCACTGGATAAAAGCAGTTTTATCAGAACTATTATATCCTGCATTCTCATAAAATCTTAATGTACTTTCCTTTTTTTGATCCTGTCAGAAGCATCATCTTATAGCAGTTATTCTGCTCCGCTATGTACTTTGCATATTCCAAGCATTCCGTAGCATAACCGTGTCCTCTATAATCTGAATGTGTCACAACATTTTCAATAAACGCATATGGTCTTACCCCTCTTGTAAGGTTTGGAATGATTACACAAAAACACAAGAAGACACTATTTTATCATCTATCTCAAAAACTATTATATGATGATTCATGTCATTCATAATAATATTCCAAGTTTCTTTCAAGCTTTCTGTCATTTCCGGAATCGAATCTTCATGAAGATACAAATATAACTCTAATAATTCATTAAGTTCTGTCTTATTTATTTCCCTAACCATAATTTTATCCCAACCTCTCTGTTTTCTGCCCGTTTTAATCAAAAATACTATAACCGTTAAAGTTTATATTGCATGAAGTTACCATTATGTACAAATCCAAAATCTGTATATAATTTAACTCCCATATCAGACGCTGTAATCTGTATTGTTCCACAGCCATATTCCCTGGCATCATCTATAACACGGGATAGCAGCTCCTTTGCAATACCTCTTCTTCTATATTCAAGATCAGTAAACATACTGGACAACAATCCTATCTTTCCACTTGGGCATCCAAAATAGGGAGGCTTCTCCACAAATGACATACCACTTGTTCCAATAATATTTCCCTCATCAAGGGCAAGCCAAGATACAAATGTTCCGTCCACCATATGTCGAGTATAATATTCGTTCAATGCAGGAACCAAATCTATCTCTTCTTTAGCCCCTTCTTCTCTAAGCTGATTTATCCTCATGTGAATAAACGTATTCAGTTCTTTTTCTGTAAGTCGTTTATATCTAATATCCATTTTCACGATCCCCTTATACAAACTGATATTTATAAATTACATACCGCATACAATGGTATATTCACCATCCATTCCTGATCCATATACTTTAGAGTCGAAAAACGTACAGCTTTCTCGGGATGGAATTTATCATAATACGCTTTTAAACTCTGCGACCTTATATTCGTTTCTGCTTTTACTTCAATAGGTATAATTGCATCTTCTTTCTGGATCAAAAAATCCTGTTCAAACGTAGCTTTCTCAGTTCCATAATAATATGGTGTGTACGGCGTATCTGAAATCAGCTGCTGCAATACATATTGCTTTTCTGTGAGAGCACCCTTGAATTCTATAAAAATATCATTTTCTTCCAATATAGATTTCGCCGGCAACTCACTTAATGCCCCCAGCAATCCGACATCCAGCATAAACACTTTATACGCATTCATACTTTGATATGCTTTCAGAGGCATATGTGGTTCATTTACACGATTAACTTTATAAATCAGTCCACAATCAATCAGCCATTGAATTGCTATTTCAAACTCGCTGCTACGAGCCCCCTTTTTTATTTGAGCAAAAAAGAATTTTTTATTTTCTTTTGCCAACTGCATTGCTTTATTTCTTTATTATTTTTAATCTCGGAAGTTCGACAAATTGAAATTAAACTGATAAATAGCAATCAGTCCAAATCGTAAGCAAAAACCGCTTTGTCGAAATTGCGGTTCTTTAAATCTTCATCTGAAATAATCCAAAAGATATTCCACAGACAGCCAACATTGTAATCGTATTGAAGCAATAGATGTGTTTTTTCGTCTACATTCGGAATATTGCCCCCCCGTAGGATAACCGAATAATTTGTTTCCGTTATTCGAAAGGTATTCAATATCATAATCTGGAGCGGCTTCTGCAAGACGGTCAAATTGGTTATCGTCAAGCACATATCCAAGGGACTGATAATCTGTGGTGAGTTCAAACTCAACAGCTTTTTCCTCGAAAGCTTCTGTAAAATACTTTGAATAATATGGAACAGGCGGCACAGTTCTCTTTAAATTCGACAGGTCGCCGTTGTACCAAATTACCTTGTGATAATCTGAATTTTCGAGGTCGTCAGCAACGCTTTCAACCCATTTGTTGGTTTGGTGAATTGAGTCGATTTCTCCGCTCCAGAAAAAATACAAAATACCCGTGTGCGGAAGCCTGTTTTCAATATCCAAGTCAGCAATGTCCGCAAGATTGATTTGAGCAACAAGCTGCATTGCTGATTTTTCGTACCGCTCAGTGTCATTTCCACGCTTGCAAGAATAGCCCGACATTGTGGGATATGGAATTTCAGGCGGAAGATCGGGAAAGCCACCGATTTTACTTGTGCCTTTTGCAATTACATTTTCCCCGTTCTTCTCACACATTTTAATAGTATTTTTTCGGTAGTCTTTAATGTCTTCTGCAATATCTGTGTGTCCTTCTTTAATAAGGAATTCAATCAAATCAATTTCATGCATTTTCATCTCATACCTCCAAATTTCGATTTGTTCTGCGCTTTTTCATGCTCTAACATTCTTTCGTTCTTCCATATATAATTCAGCTATATATGATGGTCCATTGCACCAAAGCTTTGTTTTCTCATCATATAATGCTTTCCCTGTCTTGGAACATAAAAAATCTGTTAACACTTCTTTTCTATCCTTGCCTGTTTCCTCAGCAATTTCATCCGTTACCATGGTAATAAGAAGATCTATTGTATAATCCATTTTTTCTTTTGAAATCGTTACTTCAGCCATATTTTCTCACTCTCCACAAATTTCAGACATTCAATAGCCGCTTTTGTTTTGAAACAATACTGATCTTTTTAATTTATTAGGCAATAATTGCTTGATACAAAAAGCATCTGCTTCCTTACCCCTATGGTTCCAAAAGCACCCGCAAGATAAGCGGTAAGAGTAGCGTTTGTTGCATCATCCGCAATCTTTCCTGCAATGATATCATATTTTTCTCATGTCATGTTCAACTTCAACAAATAACTTTTTTCTTTCGATGGGCAGCAATACAATGCAACCAATCAACATCCGCTTTTTCAAAAATATGTATTTCAAGTTTTCTGGAAAGTTGTAACTCAAAAGTTGAAATATACCCATAATTCTGATTTTCCTGAATTTTACCTGCTGCCACCGCCTTAACGATTGCAGTTTTTAAAAAATTTGCTGCCTGTTCCTTTGATGTAGTTAAATAAAATCCCTGTCCAAAATCTTTTCCTTTGCACATTTGGCAAGATCTGGCTCTTTTACCTCACAATAACTTCCATGATAAAAAATAAATCCGTCTTTCAACTCAAGCATTAATTTTTATCCCCTTCCTGTCCAGAAATTCTACGATATCTTCAAGTACAGCCTCATCACCTTCACAATGAAAAATCCCATAGCCTTTTTCTATATATCCAAGAACATCTGCTTTTTTAAATAAGTCAATAATTTGCTCAATTGATAAATGCCATTCTTCTGAAGCAAGTCGAATTAATCTTGTCTGCATAAAGGTAATTTCTGCTTTCTCGCTCATTACGGCCGCCTCCTAACTTACGAATATAGTATCCTTTTTCTTTTCCCTAGTATATCATACCCATATAGAGGTTTTCCATATTATTCATAAATATAAGACTATAACAGATTCGGTTTCGAATCACACAATTGTATATGAAAACAGAATTTCTGAAACAATCTTTATTGCAAATATCCCAGTTTATATTTTCATTGTCCTGAGCTTCACATCGTTTTTTCTATTTCTCTTAATAATTCTACCTACAGCTTATCTGCTTGTCCAGCTTGCGGAACATAATTTTTCCAAATATATTTACACTCATCAAAATACTGCTGCTCATACTCTTCGCATATGATTGCATCAATCGTCAAATTGCTTTTTCCTCTTTTTAATTTATCAAACAATCCCATAATTCACCTTAATATCTCTTTATCAATCTGTTTCGTCTTTTTTATAAATTTCACCGTTCCATGCATGATATCTAGCAATATATTCATAATCAGGATATTCATTTATTTTATATAATTTCATCCCCGTATCAGTTTTACAAATCAGAACATTTGAAATAGTATATTCCTTCAAATCAGATGACGCTACCGGAGAATATTTTATTTCATTTAAATATATTGCATCTCCGCGTTCTATTGCCTGATTTTTATAACTTTTATTATGCAAAAATAAATATCTGCCACTGATTATTATAAATAGTACAGCTATTGCAATTGAAACAATTATAAATATTCCTCTTCGACTTCTGGTTTCCATCATATTATCCTACTCCTATGGTGCTAAGCCCAACCTCGCTGTTTTCTCATAACAATTCTTTTCACCGTAACAGATTATCCAATACTGTTCCAACCATCATTGAAATTCAGGAACTCCAAAAACTCTCTTTCTCTTAAAATCCACCATAATGAGACAGCGTCTCTGTTGCCAATTCTGTCCCAACTCTCATAGCCTCATAAATATTCCCATTTATCAAATGTGAACATACAAAGCCTGCATGGTAACTATCTCCACAACCTGTAGTATCAATTACTTCTTTAACTTTATTAGCTTGAACAAAATACTTTTCACCATTATGATATGTAACACTTCCTTTATCAGCTAAAGACACATTAAATAGCCCTTTATACTTCTCTGAAAACGCTTCAAATATTGGGAGAATTGATTTCTCTCCACTAATCATGAAATAATCTATATATGGTGCATATTTTTCCATCTCTTTAAAATTACGATACTCTGCAAAATCCACTGCCAATCTGAAATTGTTATTCTTTTTTTTTAAATCTATAATTTGTCCAAAACAGCCTGCCCAAAAATGTACAAATACAACATCTGATTTTTTGATAAACTCCAATTCATCATGGTTCAATATCATTTTATCAACAATATCACCCGTCCATGAATCATCTTTGTAATATCTGTCACCGCCGGCGGTAAGATATGTACGATTATTTGCAGTTACTTTATCCTTTTCTACTCTTACGTGGCTTACATCTATTCTCTTATCAGAAATAGAATCCATAATAAATTTTGCGTAAGAATCCTGTCCAACTGCACCCAATATTGAAACATTGAACTCCTCAAATTTTGATGCATGAACTGCAAAATTAAGTGCTTCACCACCAGCACGCAGTTCATCAGTTCCATCAAAAACATCTACACATAAACACGGAAGTGCTACTAAATTTATCATTCTTTATACCTCTAAAATTTCTAATTTTTCTGTTTTATCAACTTAATTCTGTCATAATATAAAATGACTTCCGGCAGGGTTGGTTCAAAATTTAAAAAACCAGAAAAGCTTCCCCTATATGGATTTTTTTCTTACTGAGCAACCATGCTGAAACTGCATGTAATAATAAAAATGCACCGCTTATGATCGTCATTACCAGTTCAAACTGTGATAAGACCGACATAGAATTATCATTCTTCGGCATACCGGCCGCAAAGAAAATCAAAGCAACTACAAGTGCTAAAATCTCAGCCGTATAGAACGCATTCACCGATTTGTTTTTCATTTCTATCTCCTTATCACTTCTCCATGGTTTATTACTGAAAATGCGAATTGTTCAACTTTGTTCAAACTCAAATACATTAAGTCCTGTTTCTTCATCATAAACTCTGTCAACTTTTCCATCAATTACCGTAATAACGAGCTCGCAAGTTGCACTTACAACCGCTCTGTTCAGATGTCCTCCAAACACTTCACCTTTCTCATTACCGGCACTCATATGAAGATGTGCATAATATTCTCCATCCATTGTATTGATTGTACCTGTCAGCGATGTGATTTCATAATAGCCTTTAAAGCTGTTTGAGTAATATTTCTTCTCATCTGTCTTATATACTCCGACTGTGAAATCATTGATAGCTCCAAGAGCATTAATACTGGCAAGCTTTATATTCTCAGTTATGGCAATTGCTTTCAGTTGCTCCAAAATCTCCTCCCCTTTGTCAATTCTTGCTATTATTATATTGTCAAATTTTTTTATATTTCATTTTATTTCTCCATTCTACTTCAAATATGTATCCGTAAGTGCAACAGTTGCAGGTTCATCATCAAATGAGCTAAATGCATTATTCTTTTCATATTTATCTTTACTCTACATGATGATAAATTTTCAATCTTTGTGCCTCATTTGCCTCAAATCCAAACTTTTCATAAAATGGAATCTTATCAGGGACTGCACATAATTCCACAAAAATGTCTGTACCTTTAACTCCATTGTCATTTATGAATCTTCTTAATTCATTTATTAACATCTTTCCGATACCTTTTTCCCTGATATTCAGGTCTGACAACAACATCCTTAATATAGTAATTAAGCCCCATATCACCATTCATTCTTGCCATAGCAACAATGAGATCTCCGTCCCATACAGAAACTCTGAATAAAGTATGTTTCATTGCTAACCTTGTCTGTTCAAGAGACGGTCCATCTCCCCATACCGTTTCCCCACAATTCAATAAATTGTTCTGCTGTTAATTCATTATGTTTCACTGTCAAATCTAACATAAGATATTTTCCTCCAATACTATTCTTTAAATATTGTTATTCGCAACTAGGGAATTATCTTAATTTTTCCCATTCCGCTTTTGTAATTGCATAAGCATATGATATTGTATTTTTTAGAGTCAGCATATACTTTAACCCTTTTTCATCCCATTCGCTATAGCTGTATTATAAGAACCAACATTTGTATATTTCATATAAGAATAAATAATGTCATAGTCCGTATGTTCAAATGCCCAATCACGGACTGCGATTGCAGCCTCCTTTTCCAAACCCCTTACGCCAATATTTTTTGTGAATATGATATCCTATTTCCGGAAGCATTTCTCCATCAATATTTTGAATTCCAAGAAATCCATCCTTTTGTTCTTTCAATATCAAAAGGTGCCGGATAATGCTGCATTGTCTCTGGATCAGAAACAATTTCATATAATGCTTCAAAGTCCCCCATTGTATATTCCCTTAGAATAAGTCTTTCTGTTTCTATCATATTGACACCTCCTATTTTATAGATTGATTTATTACCTTCTGTCTTTTCTATTGATTGATGATCATATTGATCTAACAACATTAATGCATCTGTGTATAAACTAACAAATCACAATTTTCTTTATAACTGTCTTCGCAAATATATCATATCCACCAATTGTACTCCATCTTCATATATTGGATGGTCGTAATTATCTGTAAAAAAAATGTGGTACGCTATGTGAACGGATAAAACCACACTTTTCATAAAAAGGGTATTGTAAGCGGGCTATCCCCTGTTCCCACTTGCAAAATAGCATATTGCTTTCCGTATCTCTCAACAATAAAATCAATTAAAGCTTTTTGCATATCCCTTTCCTTGATATTCCGGAACAGTTGCAATATTTTTTTTATTTCAAGCACACCATTTCCTTCATCGGTAACGACACACTCACATTTAATCCCATTATCATCTAATACATACATTTTGCCTTTATAAAGATAACGTTCTATCATGGTTTCCTGTTCATCTGCCAATAACAGCAAATCAAGATATTGTTTTTTTTATTTTCTGTGATCTCTATAATCTTCATCAATATCACCCCTCCAAATCCATCACCATACACGAATCAGATGCTTTAAACCCTAACGATTCATACAACGGTCTTCCCATCTCTGTTGCATCCAGGCTTATTTCTGTCACACCATTTTCTTTTTTGCCTCATCAATCAAAATCTCAACCATTTTCTTAGAAATTCCTCTTCTTCTATAATCTGCGCGAGTATAGACATTCATTAAATGCGCCCGATTACCTGTTGGATGCGAAAAGGTTGGCATAATCCATGTATAGGATAAGCTTGCACAGCCTACAAGAGTTTCTCCATCAGACGCAATAACCGTAGTCTGTTCCCCTGACTCAAAATATCTTCTGCTCTCAAAGATAAAATTCTCGTCATATTCATACTCACCGGACAAGCCATTCACTTCTCTAAGCATTTCAAGTCTCAGCTTCATCAGAATTTTCATATCAGCTTTTTTGTAGTCTTTCTGTATATAATCTTGTTCATTTCCTACCTCCCTTAACAATCTATCCAACAGCATCTACCGATTATTTATAAACATTTTAAAATTTCATCTCTTACAAACGTATAAATCGATTTTAATCACTCAAATTCTTTTATATCATTCCAACTTCTTTTCCCGTATTAATTGCTGTATAATTTTAGTTGAATTCTCCAGCTTTTTCTAAGTGCCACATACGAAATCAGAAAGTTTGCAAGCCAGCCGGCCGGTACAGCCAAGCCAGACAAACGCAATACCGAAACGGGGTGCAAAAAATCAATGCAACCGACAAGCGTATCGCAAGGTTTACCATATTTGCAATGAGAAACGGACGCATAATTCCAAGTCCGCGAAGGACTCCGTCAGTTGCCATCTTAATACCCATAAAAATGAAAAAATAACCAAGCCATCTCATATAATCGCCAGATACTTGATACGCCAAAGCAGTTCCATCTTTACCAAGAAATAGCGAAGAAATTTGTGTGTGCAGTGTTTCAATAACTACAAAAGCAAGCACTGCAAAACATACATCCAACACCAACGCAGCATGATATCCTTTTTTGATTACGTTCAATTTTCTTTTGCACCATAGTTCTGGGAAACGTATGGTGAAACTGCATTACCAATGGATACGAATATCAATGAAAAAACATTCTCTACTCTCATCGTTGCTGCATAACCTGCAAGCGCCTGCGTACCGAATGGATTTACAACAGCCTGTACGATCATCATACCAATTGACACTGTAGACTGCTGCAGAACAGACGGAACGGCAATTTGAAGCATAGAAGATAGTTCCTGCCTGTCAAACCAGTTAAAGGGACTTTTATATCGACGCATCCGGCTAAAGAAAATCAAAAGCGAGAACACGGCGGAAATTCCCTGTGCAATAAGAGTTGCGAGAGCGGCACCGAACACACCCAGACCAAGACCGGCCACCAGCCAAAAGTCCATAAAAAATATTCAAAATAGAAGAAACTATCAAAAGGCCTAACGGAATCTTCGATTCACCGATTGAGTTAAACATCGTTGAAAGAATGTTATACATAAACAGAAACGGAAATCCCACAAAATAAACGCGAAGGTACAACACTGCTTCCTCCAGTATATCAGCAGGTGTTTGTAATGCAGTCATCATAAAACGAGAAAAACAAAAAAACCGAAGATACCCAAAAGTACGCTTAAAATCAAAAAAGCTGATCAAGGATGTTGATACAATTGTTTTCATTTTGCTATAATTTTGGGCTCCAAAATAGCGACTTACGAGCACTCCCGCCCCTACCCCGGCACCAAGTGCTATACAGATAAAAACATTTGTCAGTGCGGCACAGGCGCCAACTGCCGCAAGTGCAGGAGCACCGACATACTGACCAACAATGATTGAATCTGCCATATTGTATACCTGTTGAAAGAAGCTGCCCAGAATCATAGGCATTGCAAATACAGTCAGTGCTTTAATAGGAGCATCTGTAATTAAATATTCATCTTTTGACATTATCATTTTCCTCCATAAAACGTAAAACGTTACAAAATCAGAGCTAACGCGGCCAATACAATGTTATTGCATACAGTCAACTTGCTTTTTTCTGTATTTTAACGGAGAAACTCCGTATGTTTTTTTAAAACTTCTGATAAAATAGCTTATATTTTGATAACCGCTCCGCATTGCTATCTCTGTAACAGAAATATCGGTGTCTTGCAACAGCTGTTTTGCATACTCTAACCGTAAATTACGCCACATATTGTGAAAGTGTAATATGAAAATGCTCCTTAAAATATCTGGATATATATTTTTCAGAAAGATGAAATTGCTCCCCAAATTCTCTTAATGATATTTTTCCTGTAAAATTCTGCTGTATATACGAGACCATTTCTTTTTCTACAATATTTCTACCACTTGTGTTATTTTCTACTATAAATCCCTTTTCCCACATTTCAAGAATAAATTGTAAAAGAATTATTTTGGTCTTTATCTGCGTCGTTATGTTCAACTCTCTTTCACTCTTTTTTTTGGCTTCATATATCTCAATTAACTGCTCACACAATTCTTTTATCGTATCTTTTACACTGGGACTTATCATCAGACGACCACTGTCTAATGGTTCAAGTAATCTATCATCTAGTATATCATCTGTATAAAAAGATATATATTTCAATGGGAAAAGAAAAGTAAAATAATCTACAGTACCGGTCTTTGAACCCATAAAATGCAGATTGCCCGGTGATACAACGAAGGCATCCCCGGGTTTCCCGATATAGTTCTCTCCTGATATATTTACAGTCAAAAAGCCACTTTTTACATATATAATTTCGAATTCATCATGCCAATGTACCGGTATCTGAAAGGACTGACCCGCATTCTCTATGTGATATGTACTAAATGGATCATCCTTTGTACCATGTGGTTTATTTTCCTTTAATTCAAAATACATAGCCGCTCCTACAATTCTACAAGACTCTTACTTTTCCATTTTCCGCTTTTCCATCTAAGCACCATTCCAACAGCTCTCGCACATTCATCACCTGCCATGGCAATATATGCCCCTACCGCAAGCAGCCCCATATGTATTCCAAGAAAATATGTTCCACCAACTGCAAACAGATACATAAATATTGCACCCATTATAACAGGGAAAACTGCATCTCCACTGGTTTTTTTAACGCCTGACTATACACAAGATTTGTCACCCTTCCAAGTTCAAGGAATATATCTATTATTAACAATTTTACCACAAGACTTATCATCTGTGCATCATCCGTAAATATATGCACTATAATGTGTCCGGACATTGCAAATGCCACAGAGAAGCACGTTGCTATTACAAGGCCATATATCACTGCTTTTTTATACCCCTGTCACATTCTTCAAACTCCTTTGCTCCGATTCTCCAGCCTGTCATAATAGCATTTGCCTGTGCAAGTGCCGCCCCCACACAATATGAGAAATTGGCTATCTGCATAGCATACGAACGAGCTGTAACATTCATTCCATCCGTATCCATCTGGTTCATAAAACGCACTATAAATGTCATTGCCACATTATAAAGTGCTGTTTCAAATGCAGAAGGAAAACCTATCTTAACAATCTGCGCAAGTATCTTTCGCGGCAAAATACGATCAGGACTTTGTTTTGCTTTTATAAGTACAGCGCCCATCGCTGCTACAATAATAAGATTTACAACCTTTGAAATAACTGTTGCAACAGCAACTCCCATTACTCCCCAGTGAAACACAAACAGAAATACTGAATTCAGTATAATATTAATTACATTACCGACAACTGTCCCTATCAAGGAATGTTTTGTATATCCAAATACTCTTAAATAGCTGGAAAAAATAGGAATAAGCGCATTTAAAAAACTTGCACCTCCAACAATTTTAAGGTATGTTTCAGCCGGTTCAAGCAAAGCAGGAGCAATACTTACTATTTTAAGTATTCTACCAGAAAAAAATTGCAAGAACAACAGACATCAAGATACCTGTCAGTGCATTAAATACAAGTCCAAGCTGTCTGGCCTGATATGCAATTCCAGGTCTTCCCGCTCCGATATTTTGTGACATAACAGCTATCATACCCGATGATATCACTCCAAACATGACAATGAAAACACCTATATAAGTATTTGCTGTTCCCACTGCTCCCACAGCCTGATCACTTACAGATGATAACATAAATGTATCAACCATCCCTGAAAGCATATAGAATAAAGTTTCCAGGCATATTGGCACAGATAATTGCGATAATGTTTTCCTTTCAACCATCATGTTTTCTCCTTACATACAAATATAACATATATTATCAATAATACGATATATCTTTATGTGTTTCTTGTATAATATCAAACAAAAATGGCACTATTTCTACTATTTCACGCAATAATCTATCAGAATTGTTAATCTTATCGTTGACATTAAGACTATTTATTTTAACGAAACGAGATTTGTATTCTATTCGTTTCCTATATTTTTTCCTCTTTTTTCTTTTTTTGCCTTACGAAAAGGAATGCGCATAAGCCTGCAAATATAACGACTACAGCTATAAGTATCAGCAATACCGGAATCCGGCAGACACTTGAAGAGATAAGCTTAAGGCCCTGATAAAGTGTATACACACCAAATATCGAGAATATCACAAATGCCAGTGTGTTAAGCAGTCCATCCGGAGTTTTGCTCTTTAAGAGATAACCGATCAGCATTCCAAGATTGTCCGCTGCAAATAATCCGAGCGAACAACCGATCCATACAATAAGTGCTGCCCCCATACCTTCATTTGCACCAAATGTTATAGCGGTAAGCTGAGTCTTATCTCCAAGCTCAGCTACAAAAAAAGTACAGAAAACAGCCAATGGCGCAAACTTGATCTTTGATCTTCCGTTTTCTTCTTCCTCTTCGTCACCATCGGATATCGTTGATGCTGCGAAGTAAAGAAATGCAAATGCTGCAATATTCTTAATGAGCCATTCCGGAACAAATTCGCTGACAAGTCCACCTGCAAGAACCGCCAGACCATTCAGTACAAGAATTGCGGCAGCAGTTCCTAATATGATATCTTTTAATTTGTACTTAGACGTAAGAGCAATCAACATAAGCTGTGTCTTATCTCCCATCTCTGCGATGAATTCCGTAAAAAATACCTTTAAAAATAATATCATTTGTTATACCCTCATTTATCTTATTATGATATAAACTGCATATACTGCATAGAGAGCAACCATACACAAACCTTCGATTCTTCCGATTTTCTTCTTTGTCCCTGCGAATATCCATACACACACAGTAAATGCAACCAGTACACACAGATCAATAATATTCTCTCTGATTATGCTGATCGGACTGATTGCTGATGCAATACCAAGTACCATAAGTATGTTAAATACATTTGAACCAATCGCATTACCAAGTGCCATATCGACTTCGTTCTTTCTGGCTGCAACGATTGAAGTCACAAGCTCCGGAAGTGACGTGCCTATCGAAACGATTGTAAGTCCGATCAGTGTCTGACTCATTCCGAGATCACTTGCAATTCTTGATGCCGCATCAACGGTCACATCCCCTCCGACTGCAATCGCTATTGCTCCGCCAACGATAAACAGAATACTGACCGGAACGGATACAAGCTTAATTTCCTCATCCGAGCCACCTTCAATCTCAACTTTCTTTCCTTCTTTGTTGGCCTTTAATGCAATCCTGATCATGTAAAAAATGTATCCTGCAAATAAACCAATAAATATAGCACCATCCATATGTCCCAACGTCATGCCTGTTTTGTCTCCAAGGCCGATTATTCCTAAAAGCATTAAGAGTCCGGCACATATAAGTGAAAGCGGAATATCTCTCTTTATCGTTTCTCCTGCAACATTTACTGTGGCTAATATTGCACATACTCCGATAACAACCATCAGATTAAAAATATTAGAACCAACTACATTACTAACTGCAAGTTCATTGTTGCCTGTTATTGATGCTGATACACTGACCGCTGTTTCCGGAAGTGATGTTCCCATTGCAACAATTGTAAGTCCGATAATGATAGACGGAACATGCAGTCTCTTTGCTACACTTGAGCTTCCCTCTACGAAAAAGTCCGCACCTTTAATCAGCAGGACAAAACCGATGACGAGACAGACAATTACAAGAGCAAACGGGGCGTTGTTGATGAATTTTTCCATATTATTCTCCTTTTTCTCTATCCATACCAGTGATGTCAGCCGAACTGTCTGCTACTATAAAGTATGTCCGACAGATTAAAAAAGACTCATGTATATCAATTATCCGCCGGTGTATATTACACAAGCTGTTAATCGATATACATGAGTCTCATTATTTAAGATTTGCCAGATTATACTCTCTTATTATAATCAGAATGTTGACAAATCACACTTTCGCGCTAACTACTCCCTCATGGAATATTAAGTTACTTGATAAATACTATCAAATGTAACCATGTGTGTCAACATCTTATTCTAGAAATATTTTTTCTTTACAAATCAGCTACGCTCCACGCATTTAATGTCTTTAAAATGATTTCAAGTGTATCTTCTTCTCTTGCTTTCTGACATTCCTGTGGATATTTCTTCTCTCTTGGGAGCGCACCATTATTTACCGGAAAATATCCGAGATTATGACTGCCAGTCTCTGAATTGATGTGTTTGAAGCCGTAGCTGAAGTTCTCCCGCTTTAACCGTGCTGTCAATAATTCTACATCATGCTTTGCCGGAACAGATTCATCATGTGTAGAGGTAAGAAAAAGAATATCTCCACAGATCTTTTCTACCGGTATCTCATTCTCAATCGTTCCCTCTTTCTCCCATTCCTCAAAAAAGTACAACAGCCGCACATGATGTTCCTTTATACATTTTTTTTTTTCAGGAAGTTGGAGAACATATGCTTATTTGAAACATAAGGGAAATCATTTCCACGATATGAAACCATAGCCTTACATGGATCTGCATCTGCCTTACCACTGCCCTGCATAATATGTCCAAAGGAAGATGCAGCTATAACAAGACTGATATCCGGAACAACTGATGCAGCAAGCAACGCCATTCCTGCGCCTTTGGAATTACCATACATACCAAAATGCCTAAATCTGCCATCTCCATACTCTTTCATACGGTCAACCGCAGTCTGAAACATCTCCAAGGAATTGCCCGCATCTGATCCGGCTGTCCGGGTGCACCATAATAAGTCATGGCAAGAACTGAATACCCTTTCCCTGAAAATAACTCCGCGTACTTCTCAGGCAGTTCCAATCCCTTAAGTCCCTGAATAACGATCAGTAGCCCGTCATCCTTGTTTTCTGCCTCATATAAAACTCCCTCAAATCCATCGTTCAGATATGTATATCTCTGTTTTTTCATAGCTGTCTAACTCCTCTCCTTTATTAAAGCACCTGTATCATTATCTCAAATAATTCCGGTTTCAGCAGAACCAGTCCTGCATAGCCTAATTTAGGCAGTACTTCAAATTCTGTCTGTGGAAATTGACGTTTCACATATTCAATATCCTTTTTTTTTCTCTTTTTTCCTCATCCTTTGTGTACCAGTAGTGAAGCTTCGTATCTATTTGAGGAACTGGTTCGGGAACTTTATAATTATTGCAGGAATCAAATGTCCGCCATAATGTCTTTCTGCTGCAATGCCTTAAAACATCTGGCACATACTGCAGATCTTCCTTCGTATAATCATCTGTTGCAAATGCCTTTTTCAATAAACCCACTCCGCCTGCTCTTCCGATCATCATCATAAGATAATCTTTCAATGCAATAAAACGTGTCACGATCCATGGAAGCTGACGACTTTGCATTTTTTCACATTCATATGGCGCACAATTTCGCCAGAACACAAGAATTGAAAACATCAAGTTAGTCATTTCTAATCCATGTCATTATAGCACACTGCTCATAAAAAGTGGAAAATAAATATTAACTCTCTCTATAGGCTTCTTTTCACCTCTGCGATCCAATCATTAATTTTGTTCTCTGCTGTTTGCAGTACCGGACCGCCTTGTGAGTCAAATTTGATCTCCATTGGCTTTATGATCTCTGCACCTTGACAGATCTTTCTGAAATCACGTTCACTGTTCCCAAGTCCGCTGCCCTCATGTGTCATAAGTGCCATTACCTTTTCTCTCACACCTGCCGGGGAACATTTCTATCGAAAAAAGTCTTGTCATTACCAGTGACATAGCCCAGATGCTCAGAGAAACAAAACGTATTGCTGCTAACGACAATAAACTATTAAGAATCGGCTATTATAAGGGATATAACGGAAATGAATTATCTGAAGCAATTTCTTTATTTTCAGAAAAATATCCCGGCTGTTGATGTTCAGATCTCTGTCGGAAGTCATGAAGAATTATATCACGCTATGGAAAATGGCGTAATCGATCTTTCTTTAAATGACAGGCGTCGTGCATTCTCCGATGCATATAACAATATGGTTCTTGCTGAGAGCACACTCTACATTGAAATATCCACGAAAAATCCACTCAGCAAATTGCCTGGTCTGGAAATCATCGATCTGAAAAAAAACTCCATGCATCCTCGTCATGAATCAGACCAGGCAAAAGGAAGAACAGGAATACTATGAAACAATCATCGGACTGCATGGAGAATTTCTCTTTGCCGATACAATACAGGAAGCACGGCTCAAGATCGTAACCGGACAGGGTTATATGCCTGTAGATGTGATCGGTGAGCAGAGCTGGTTTGACACTACTGTATCCAGGCTTCCGCTCACCCGAAATGGCAAATCCGTAAAAAAGTGGAATATAAAGTGTGTAAATTGTTGCTTATAACCTACGCACTTTATATTCCATTAAAAAGCTCCCGTTTTTATTTCTTTACAATTTTAACCTTGTTTCCCTGTCCTTTATTTTTAAGGATCTTCTTATATGCTTTTAATTTCTTAGATGGCACTTTGATCTTTGCATTTGCTTTTATTCCCTTAAATGCATTCTTGCCGACACTCTTTAATTTTGTTGTCTTTACAGTTATCGTAGATAACTTCTTACATTCTGGAATGCAGATGCTCCGATCGTCTTTACATTTTCTCCCATCGTTACGCTCTTTACTTTAGTCTTATTGTACAGCGCTTTCTTTGCGATTGAAGTTACCTTAAAGGTCTTTCCACCAAGCTTCACAGTCTTTGGAATCACTACTTTTGTGGTCTTTGTACTTTTATACCTGCAAAGGCAACTTCAGAACCACTGGTAAACTTATACTTATATGCACCAGATGTTACTGTTGTTCCTTTCTTTGCATATATTATAAAGTTCTTGGTTATGCCTCCGGTATATTTGCCTTTTCCCTTGATGATCACGGATGCTTTTCCAATATTCTTATTCTTCTTATAGGTAACTGTATAATCAGTTCCTGCCTTCAATTTCTTTCCAGCAAAAGTTACAGATTTTACCAAAGGCTTCTTCGCCTTTCCGTTATAAGCATATTTTTGTTGTATCCAAAGTAACAGCTGTCTTTGCATTTGTCAGCTTATAGGAGCTCGCTGGAACAGCGATCACTACCTTTATTGTCGGAGATGCCAGATAGTTCTCTGTCTCTGCATATCGTACATAATAATTACCTGCTGCAAGCCCACTCACCATTGTGCCTGATGTTACACTGACCCAATGGACCTCATCTGTACTGTATTCCATTGCTGTCGTCAGCTTATCGATTGCTCCGTCCTTTGCCCCTGCCTTACTTACATTTATGGCAGTCAGCCTTGCTGGCGCTGCTTTGGCTGCTTTCTCGATTTTAAACTGTACCTGTGTCTCATCATGATATATGCCCATACCTGTAATCGTAACAACTGCATTTCCGGCATTTATGTTATCTGCATAAGCAACCGTATAATCTTTATCTTTTGCCAGTGTCTGTCCGGCATAGGTCACAAATACCTCCGGCTCCTTTGCTTTTTGTCATAGGTATATGTTGTCGGATTCAGTGTAACAGATACCTCTGTATCAGTCATTCTGCGATAACGAAGTTCTGCACTTTTGAGCGATCTCTCCACTATACTTCTATAACGCCGGCATCATAATAGATATATACCTCAGGAAGCGAATCCGGGGCACACTCACTCATCGTTCCGCTTCCTCTGCTTCCTCCAAATTCATAATATTTACCATCCTGCAGTTCGGTTCCGTTTATGGATACCTTTAAAGTCTCCGCATGTACCAGACCCATACCCTGCGTTCCAATAAATACAACCGTGTCACCATCAGCAGTACTGCTGCCAACATTCCAAACACTTTCTTTTTTAATTTCATAGATTACCTCACCATATTTGATTTTTAGATTTGAATTATGAAATTACCCACCTTTTTTCTCTTTATAGCATTCTTGTTTAAACAGTGTCAACCCATACAGGCTAAATCACTGAAGAAATCCTGTTAAAAACGGCATAATTTCACGCAGGTTGACACTGTTATGTCGTTGTCTACTACAGAAAACGACAGTGGTCTCAGACTACTGTCCATCCAAGCCACTGCCGAATTTACAACTTCTTTCTATTTACTTTTATTTAACTGTTACCTTTACTTTCTTAGCGCATCCATTTACTGCATAGATATATACATAACAGGTGCCTTTTCCTTTTGCTGTGATCTTACCATCTTTGGATACAGTTGCTACCTTTTTATTTGATGTGTCATATCTGAATTTTGCTGTATGACCAAAGAGTGGAAGTTTATTATTCTTTTTTTAACAATAGTTGCTTTTATCTTAGCTGTTTTTCCCTTTTTCAGACTGTAAGCGGATTTCTTTGTCTGAATCTTCTTGGCATCTGTTACAGTCGTATTCTTCTTGCCAACCGCATGACCTGTAATGGATTTTCCGATGGTCACTTTCTTGCCGGCAACCTTCTTATATGCAACTACATAACATTTTACATTATCTTTCTGATTTACAGCCTTCTTATCCAGCTTATTGATCGTCACAGATAAGGTCTTTGCAGATTTTACAGACTTAACAACGGTGTATTTTCCCTTCTTGCAATATGCCATATATACATCATATCCATCTGCTTTTTGCAACCTTGCCCCATGTTACTTTAATCGACTTTCCTGTAGTGATATTGAACTTGGAGCTTAATGCCTGATCGTTTGCTTTTTGTACGTTTTGCTTTTTACCACCGGTTTTGTCGGCTCCGGATCTGATGGTGTGGACTGCTTCACCATCCACTTAGCATAAAGAATTGTATTTCCTGTTAATGCTTTACCCGGCACAGCCGCCTTTGTGAGTGCCTCATCTGTGTACCAGCCTGCAAATTCATATTCAGCTTTACTTGTTGTTGGAAGCACATCCGGGAGCTTCTTCTGGTGTACAGCTTCAGTTACTTCACTTCCGCCATTTGTGTTATATGTGATCTTATATCCAAGGTTATCATTCTCGATAACTGTATATGGAACATTTCTCTCTAATGGACTGTTTGAATTTGTTGTATACCAATTAAAATCTGCATATCCAACATCATCTTTATGGTTTTTATGCTCATCCGTCTGCTTAACCTCATAACACTTCTGATCTCCATCACTGATTCCTACATCTATATTATCCGGATCAGAGTCAGCAGATGTGATCCAGATCATATGACATTTCCTACATACAGTGATCCATTTATTAGGCGATAACTGATTACCAAAATAAATCTTGTCTCCAACCTGCACTTCATCTGCTTTTAATACTACCTTTGATGCATCTACGATATCTGCCGCAGCTTTCTTGTCTGCATCTACATACTTACAGATTGAACATGTATATCTGGCTTCACCTGCAGTTCCATAAGAATGTTCCTGGAAATCTTCCTTCAAATCACTATGTTCACAGGTTGCCGCATGCCAATGACCATATGCATTACTGCTCCAACTATTAGAAAATGTATGCTGGTGTACACTCGATTTCGACCACTTTGCATACAACGTTATATCTTCAAATATTGAAAGTTCTCGCGATACCGGCTGTGTAAGATTTTCATCTGTATACCAGCCAATAAAATCATATCCAGCTTTGGTCGTTGTAGGAAATGTACGCGGTATATGTGTCTTTTTAACAGCATCCGCTATTGCACTACCACCATTTGTATTATATTTAATCGTATATCCAAGATTTGAATTTCCCATAACTGTATATGGCGTATTACTAGGTAAATATTCTCCTGTGAAGTAAAAACTAAACTCACTATATCCAACATAACCGGCATGATCTTTGTGTGCATCTAATCTCTTTACAATAGAATTGATTCTGTCTCCAATCCCATATTGCGAAGAACCACCGTATGTTATCCAGATCATATGACATTGCTTGCAAACTACTATCTGTTTGTCTGAAGATAACTCAACTCCTACATAAACCGTATCTCCTACCTGTAGAGTCGTAGGGTCAATCGTTCCTGACCTGTATTCTGTTGCATTTACTTTCATTGTTCCCATGCCTACAAACATAACAATGCCAACCAGCAAGGCCGTCAGGATGCCTGTAACTTTGTTTTCTTTTAGTCGTCTTACCATATTTTTTCTTATCCCCTTTCATTCATCTGAATACAACACATAATACAACATATAGTATAATTATATCTGCATGTCTCATTATGTTGTTCCAAATAAGTTATTTTCTAGTATTGTACCATAATCATTTCTCCTTACCGGATTCTGTGCACGAAATGTCTGAAAAACGGCATGAAATGTTTCACTAGGTCTGGGGAAATATGGTCTATGCGTAAAAAGAAAGATAGCCTGTCACTATCATGTATCTTACACGATAATAAACAATACTATCTTCCTTTTTTTATTCTCTATTTGAACTTTATGAGTGATATTTTATTTTTACATCATACCCATTCCGCCGCCCATACCTGCACCTGCCGGCATAGCTGGAGCATCTTCCTTAATATCAGCTACAACAGATTCTGTTGTCAGTAATGTAGATGCTACGGATGTTGCGTTCTGTAAAAGCACTTGTAACCTTAACAGGATCGATGATACCTGCTTCGATCATATCTACATACTTCTCATTGTATGCATCAAAAACCGATACCCGGCTGTGATTCTTTGATCTTATTGATGATAACAGATCCTTCCAGACCCGCATTTGCTGAAATGTGGAATAACGGAGCTTCCATAGCCTTAAGAACTACCTTAGCACCTGTCTTCTCATCGCCTTCAAGGTCTGCAACCAGTTCTGCAACCTTCTTAGCTGCATGA
>VOFK01000823.1_pt1 | contig 73675 bp, 83 predicted proteins | sample 5384121 | NCBI WGS metagenome assembly VOFK01 (sample SAMN12384730, study PRJNA508395) | human gut metagenome | isolation source: healthy gut J | host: Homo sapiens | reverse complement strand
GTTACGTATTGCTGAACCGAGAGCAAGACCGCACAGGCGCAAATGCTCATTCTGGAACTGCTTGCGGACGGAAAGCGTATGCCGAGCGCAGAACTGGAAAAGGCAGTCAATGAGCGTGGGATTTCCTCACGCACCATGAGAACGGCAAAGAGCCGTATCGGGGACAGACTTGTGACCGAGAAAGACGGCACAGCATGGGTCTGCTATCTCCGAGACTGACAACAGGAACACGGCAAGCATGGCAAAGACGGCAAGGTTTTTATAGATACCTTAATGTTGCCACCTTGCCTTGTTCCCTCATACCGACACCGCCCGATGATGAACAGTCACCGGGCATTTTTTATTTACAGGAGGATTTTGAATGAACAATACCGCAACCAACAGTACCCCTTGCCCGACTGTCAGAAAGCAGATCGGCAAGACCACCTATATCGTCCGTGTGCATTTCAGCCAGACCGCAAAAGAAACGATGGAGGACAAAATCAAGCGTCTGCTCCGTGAGGAAGTCCGCAAAATGTGACTTCTTTTTTTGAATTTGATGAAAAAAGTCCTTGACTTTTCGTCTCTGGCAAAACCGCAAAATCGATCTTGGTGAGCGCGGCTGTCCGCTTGGCATCGTTCACGCTGCCGGAAATTCAGCGCATCACCGCCAGCGACGATATGGAGCTTGGCAAGCTGGGCGAACGCAAGCAAGCCATCTTCTGCATCATCCCGGACAGCAACGACGCATCGCTCAATTTCCTTGTCGGTATGCTTTATACACAAGCGTTTCAGGAGCTTTACTATCAGGCGGATAAGGTGCATCAAGGGGCGCTGCCGGTTCCCGTGCGGCTGATGTTCGATGAATTTGCGAACGTGGCCCTGCCCGACGGCTATGCCCGATTGCAGGCGACCATGCGCTCTCGAAATATTATGTCAACTATCGTTCTGCAAAATATTTCGCAGCTCAAGGCGCTATTTAAGGACGACTGGGAGGGCATCATCGGCAACGCGGATAGCTTCATCTATCTCGGCGGTAATGAGCAATCCACGCACAAGTACATTTCGGAGTTGCTTGGGAAAGAAACGATTGACACGCGCACGTCAAGCCAGAGCAAGGGCAGAAACGGTTCTTTCTCACAGAACTTCCAACAGGCTGGGCGTGAGCTTTTGACCCCGGACGAGGTGCGGCGCTTGGATAATAAAAACGCAATCGTTCTGATTCGAGGCGAGAAACCGGTCATTGATGAAAAGTACGACATTTTGAAGCACCCGAATATTCACCGCACGGAGGACGGCGGCGCGCCGCCGTATCTCCACACGCCGCTGCGCGCGTTCGCGGCAGACGATCTTTCGTTCCCCATTGAAAACATCGACGATATTGAGATTTTGGAGGAATTTACATGAAACATGAATTAACCTCGCGGCGTAAGGAGCGCCGCATTATGGCCATCTGGACAAGTCTTGTGATGACGACAGCGCTGTTCACGACCTCGGCGTTTGCCGCTGACAGCGATCCGCTGACCATCGTGAACAATCTTTCCGATTTTATCTTTTCCTGCATTAAGGCAATCGGCATTATCATCCTCGGCTGGGGCGTTGTGCAGCTCGGTATGTCCGTGCAGTCGCACGACGCGACGCAGAGAACGCAGGGTGTTCTTTGCCTGTTCGGTGGCTTACTGATCGCCTTTGCAAAGGAAATTCTGACGGCTATCGGTGTGGTGTAAGCTATGAAGCAGGCGAAAAACGCAGTCGAGCGCCATGTGATTTGGAGCGACATTCATCTTGACTTGGACGATTGGCGCGACTTTCTTATGGAAAACTATCCGGAGCTGCCCGAAGATAAGCTCTATGAAAAGATGCACGAGCTGAACGCCGAATACCTCGACGACGAGCGCCGAAATCTGGACATTCAGTTTTCACAGCCGATTCTTGTCATTGGCGACCTTGGCTTCTGGAACGGACGTGCGCAGGGATATAAGATGGTCAACTCCGGCAATATCCGGGACTGCTTGTATTCGGATACAGATATGACAGAGTGGTATGTAGATAAGAACGGCGATCTGCGTGCAGACGCTATTCACCACGACGGCACAAATCACTATCTGTACCGTGTGTTCAAGCGTGGAGTTTCCGATGCACAGATTGAAAATCTGCAAAACAAAATTTATTGCAGGAGAGCAACGCGCACGGACATTACAAGGGTCACGCAGCGGCTTGGCGACAGCATTGCGGCCGTCTACGGATTTCGGCTTCCAAAGCAGCGGGCGCGGCAGCACGACGCGAGGTAAAACAGGACACGCAGAAATGCGTCTCACCGTGAGACGCATTTTGAAAACGAAAGGAATGAGATTCAGCTTGCAAACATATCATATTCCTGATATACTATGGATAGAAAATACAGGAGGTGGTTCCATGCAAATCAGAGCATCCACGGCATTGCGCAATGAATATCTGCAAATCTCGCAGCTTGCAAAGGTGTCCGGCGAACCGATCTATATTACGAACAAGGGCGAAGCCGATCTGGTCATTCAGAGTATTGAAGCCTATGAGCAGCGGGAAAAAATGTTGGCACACCGGGCAAGCGTTCTGGAAGCGGAACTGGACCGCCTGAGTGGTGCACCGACATATTCTCCGGAACAGGTGCGCGGCAGGATGAAGGAGATTTTTGATGCAGCAAGAGTATCAGATTAAATATCTGCGCGCTGCTATGCGTGATCTGGAGGGAATCGCGCAGCTCTATCTCGGTCTGGCCGGTGCGGATTCAGCGGAGAAATTCATCGATGAAATTCTGCACACCGTGGACCTATTACGGACATTCCCGTATTCCGGTGCGCTGCATCCGGATATGGTGCTGGCAGAACGAGAGTTCCGGAAGGTCATTTGCCGCGACTATGTATGTGTCTACAAGGTCATTGACAGCGAAAAGACGGTCTATATCTACCGCATCGTGAACGGCAAGACAGACTACCCGCAACTTTTATATTGATTACATTGTGCATAAAACCAGTCTCTTTTCCTGGAGACTGGTTTTTTATGCGCAAGATGATTGGAGATGAAATCATGTGAGTGATAACTGGGTCGTAGCGACCCTTGAAGATGCTTTAAGCAACTGGAATGACAAGTTGGCTGAAATCTGGTCGCTCGTGTCGCAAACGCCGGAGAGTTTTCGCAGCGGTGAAATCTGGACGGTCATTGTCAGCATCCACAACGCTCTGGTAGGCTTTGGCTATGGTCTGTTGGTGCTGTTTTTTGCAATGGGTGTGTTTCGCTCGGCAGCCAGCTTCCGCGAACTGCAAAGGCCGGAATTTGCCCTGCGGCATTTTATTCGATTTCTGCTGGCGAAAGTGGCGGTTGGCTCGTCGTTGGAGCTGATAACCGCGATTTACAAAATCTGCGGCGGTGTGGTAAGTACCGTCATGGGTGGTATCGGCTCTGCGATTTCTACAACAGCCACTTTGCCAGATAAAATCGTCGAAGCCATTGAGGACGTGAGTTTTCTGGAATCCATTCCGCTCTGGCTGGTATCGCTGTTAGGCAGTCTGCTGATTACGGTCCTGTCCTTTGTGCTGATTCTGACCGTCTATGGCCGTTTTTTCAAAATCTTCATTTACACCGCGATTGCACCCTTGCCGCTGGCATCGTTCGCAGGAGAAGCAACCTCGCGCACCGGGCAAACGTTTCTAAAAAGCTACGTCGGCGTCTGCATGGAGGGCGCGGTCATTGTACTAGCCTGCGTGATCTATTCCGCTTTTTTATCTGGCGGCAGCACGGCGCTGGACGAATCGCTCCCTGCGGTCACAATGGTCTGGCAATACATCGGGCAGCTTATGTTCAATATGCTGGTGCTGACTGGCCTTGTCAAAGGCTCTGACAGGCTGGTGCATGAAATGCTTGGCGCATAAAAAGAGATTGCGTCCCGACTTGGGACGCAATCTCTCTACCTGTTTACAAAAATTCCAGTGTTGTGGATTCGCCTGGCTTCAGGTCCTTTGTGTAGTGGTGTATCAGCTCTGCCATGATCTGTTCTTCTCGCCTTTTACGGACGAAGTGGACAATCCATGTCACGGCAAAAAACAGGATGCAAGCGATAAAAAGCAGGATGCAGACTGTTCGGTGTGCTTCCGCCCAGCGCGGCCAAAACAATTTTGTCGCTACAAAGTAGCAGCCAAGCGGAAACAACCGTAATTTCCAGAGGATACGAACGACGATTGGCAGACTGAGGATCACAAGCGCAACGATTAAGAGTTGGTGTCCGATAGTACGGAACAGAGGTAATGCAGAAGCCATAATATCTCTCCTTTTGTCAAGTTTTTATCCATAAATATTATCTCATATCCGCATTTTATTGTCAAATTTTCAACATTTTTATTGAAAATATTTTTCCATCGAGCTATAATGTCTGAATCTTGACCTGTGGCTTAATATGGGATATAATATAGCCACAGGAAGGAGCTGATGCTATGAGTATCATCCCAATGCGTGACTTGAAAAACACCGTTGAGGTCGAGCGCCGCTGCGCAGAAGAAAACGGCCCGGTCTATGTCACGAAGAATGGCTACGGCCGGCTCGTCGTGATGGACATTGAGTATTATGAGCGCACCATGCAGAAGATGTACGAAGCAAAGGCGGTGCTGGATGGTCTGGCCGATGTGAAGGCCGGGAAGGTCGTTGACGGAAAAGCAGCAATCCAGAATATCAGGAGCAGATATGGCATCTGAATATACGTATCTGCTGACGCAAAAGGCCGAAGCCGATTTGGACGGTATTGTTTCCTATCTTTCGCTGGAGCTGGCAAATGCAAAAGCAGCATCCGACTTTGTAGGCAAATTGCAGGATGTGATTGAGGAAACGCTGCTGTTCCCGTTGAGCGGTTCTCTGGTCAACAATGAGTTTCTTCCCGATACGGCGGTTCGGAAAAAGGTGATTGGAAACTATGTGATGTACTATCTTCCGGACGCGGAGCAGCACATCATCTATATTCTCCGGCTGATCTATGGTCGCCGGAGCGTCGAGGAAATTTTAAGACAGTTGGAAATCTAATATCAGCGTATGGAAAAGCGCGTTGCCCGTCATGGGCGACGCGCTTTTCCATATCCATTTCATAAGAAAGAAGGTAATCCATATCGAAGTCAAAATTCCAAAAGAAATCCGTGCACACCGGGAAACCATCTTTTTCGGCCTGTCTGCGCGGCAGTTTATTTGTGCGATTCTCGCCGTCGGTCTGGCGGCCGGTATCTATCTCGGTTTGGGCGGCATCATCGGAAAAGAAGCTGCAAGCTGGCTCTGTCTGCTGGTAGCGGCACCAGTCGCTATCGCGGGATTTTTCCACTATAACGGCATGACCTTAGAGCAATTCTTGTGGGCGTTTATCAAATCCGAAATCCTGTGTGCAGGCCCGCGACGGTTTGATTCTGTCAATCTCCATGAAGAACTGTTTTCAGATTTGGAGGTATTGCAAGAATGATGAAATCCCTGTTGGCTGCCAACCGCAGCGAAAAAGATTCTTTTCGGATTCCCCACAGCGTCCAGAAATCCATTCCCATCCGACGCATCTATACGGACGGTATCTGGCAGGTCGGGCAGAAATACAGTAAAACGTGGCGCTTTTCGGATATAAATTATGCCGCATCGTCGTTAGACGACCGACGCAGTATCTTCCGTTCGTATGGTGCTGTTCTCAATTCTTTGCCGACCGATGCGACCGCGAAAATCACGATCATCAACCGCCGCCTGAATCCGGTTGACTTCCAGCGCACGATGCTCATGCCGGAGTGCAGCGACGGTTTGGACTACTATCGCGGCGAGTACAACCAGATCATCTTGGACAAAGCGGCCGAAAGCAACAATCTGGTGCAGGAAAAGTACATCACACTGTCAATCGGCTTACGGAAGATCGAGCAGACCCGCGCGTATTTCAGGCGTGTCGATACAAACCTGTCTGCCAGCTTTGGGCGGCTGGATTCCGGGGCCTATGCCATTTCCTGTGCCGACCGGCTGCGGCTCCTGCATGACTTCTTCCGACCTGGCGAAGAAGCGTCTTTCCGGTTTGACCTGTCCGCGAACATCAAGCGCGGCATCGACTTCCGCGACCTGATCTGCCCGGACGGATTGCAATTCCGCGCCGGATATTTTGAAATGGGCGGTAAGTTCGGACGGGTGCTTTTTATGCGCGACTACGCATCTTTTATCAGCGACGAAATGATAAAAGATCTGTCCGATTTTTCACGCAATTTGCTTCTCTCCATTGACATTCTTCCGATTCCCACCGAAGAAGCGGTACGCGAGGTGCAAAGCCGAATCCTCGGCGTGGAAACGGACATTACACGCTGGCAGCAAAGGCAGAACCGGCAGAACAATTTCACAGCGACGGTTCCCTATGACTTGGAGCAAATGCGCACCGAATCGAAAGACCTGTTGGAAGATCTGACCGCCCGTGACCAGCGGCTCATGTTCGCCTGTGTGACGCTCGTTCATATCGCGGACAGCTTGGAGCAGCTTGACGCGGATACGCAGACCTTGCAATCCATCGCACAGGAAAAGCTCTGCGGTTTCTCTGTTCTCCGCTACCAGCAGGAGGACGGCTTGAACACCGTCTTGCCGTATGGCCTGCGTCGCATCCACGCTTTGCGGACGCTGACCACGGAGAGCTGCGCCGTTCTCATGCCGTTCCGGGCGCAGGAGATCCAAGACCCCGGCGGCTTGTATTACGGCGTCAACGCCATTTCCAAAAATCTTCTGATCTGTGACCGCAAGCGGCTCATTTCACCCCATGCGTTCTATCTCGGCGTGTCCGGTTCGGGCAAATCCGTGGCAATGAAAAATACCATCGCAAACGTCGCTTTGTCCACCAACGACGACATTATCATCATTGATGCCGAACGCGAATACGCGCCCATCGCACGGGCGTTGGGCGGCGAGGTCATTGAAATCTCTCCGAACAGCCAACACCATATCAATCCGCTCGATCTACAAGACGGGTACGAGGACGGCGAAAATCCCATTGCGATGAAATCCGAACTCATAACCAGTATCTTGGAGCAGCAAATGGGCGCGGGCTTACTGTCCGGTTCTCAGAAATCCATCATCGACCGATGCACAGCCAGTGTCTACCAGAACTATTTCCACGCAAAAGGTGCGCTGCCTATGCCGCTTCTGTCCGACTGGCGCGCCGAAGTCTTGCAGCAGCCAGACCCCGAAGCGCGGGAAATCGCGTTGGCAGCAGAGCTTATCACGGAGGGCAGCTTGAACGTATTCGCGCATCCGACAAATGTGGATATTAACAACCGGATCGTTGTCCTTGACCTTTATGAGATGGGTGAGCAGCTCCGTCCGACCGCGCTTGTCGTTGCACTCGAAGCCATTCAAAACCGCGTCATGGAGAACCGCAAGCGCGGAAAATACACCTGGGTGTTCCTCGACGAAGTGTACTTGTATTTCAAATACAAATACTCCGGCGAAATCCTTTATCGCGCATGGAAAAGATTCCGCAAATACGGTGCTGCGTTGACAGCGGCAAGCCAGAATGTAGAGGAATGTCTGAAATCCGAAACGGCGCGTCTGATGTTCGCCAACTCGGAATTTTTGCTGCTGTTCAATCAGGCGGCGACCGACCGCGCGGAGCTGTCTAAGCTGCTTCGCATTTCCGATACGCAGCTCAGTTATATCACGAACGCCGAAGCCGGTCACGGTCTGCTGCGCATGGGCGGCTCCATCGTGCCTTTCGTCAATACCATTCCGAGGGATACTGAGCTATATAAGTTAATGACAACGACGCCGGGAGAAAATCTGGTATGACGATCACACTCGGAAGTCTGTTTGACGGGATCGGCGTGTTCCCGCTTGCGGCAAGCAGACAAGGCATCACTCCGGTCTGGGCGAGTGAGATCATACCGGACGCAATCTCTATTACAAAGCGCCACTTCCCGGAGATGGTGCATCTTGGCGATATAACGAAGCTGGACGGCGGGAAAATTCCTGCCGTCCATGTCATTACGTTTGGCTCACCATGCCAAAATCTGTCATCCATCGGCCCGCGCGATGGCTTGGCAGGTGCAAAATCCAGCCTGTTTTATCAGGCGATCCGTATTATTGAAGAAATGAGGGATGCCAGTGGAGGGCTGTATCCAGCTATCGCTGTATGGGAAAACGTCGTTGGAGCTATGCTATCAAGCGATAGACGCGACTATCTTGCCGTACTCAAATCCTTTGCGGGCACCGAGGTTTCAATGCCTGATTCTGGACAGTGGGCAGACGCCGGAATGGTGCGAGGGCGACGGTGTGATCTGGCATGGCGTGTCCTGGACGCCCAGTATTGGTCGAAGCCCAAACTCGCGCACCGAGAAAGAATCTTTGTTGTGGCAGATTTTACAGGACAGCGTGCCGCAGAGATATTATTTAACACCCGGTCAATGCACACGGATTCTCGGCTTTGCAGCGCGAGTGGGCTGTCCGCCGCCGAAGATCATAGAGGAGCTTCTTTTGAAGCAGGGCGGCAGATACCCGTTATCCTGCCATTTTACGGATTCAAAATGCGCGGAGCAGCCGCAAACCGAAATCGACAACACTTCATCCGGAGCTTTGGAAAACGCACAAATGTCTTTCCGACTATTCTAGCGTCTGAACAGGCTGCGTTCGCGTATTATTATGAGGACGATCCGCTTGCCGGCTGCATCCGTTACCCGACCGAAGCGGAAAGCGAGCGCCTGATGGGGCTGCCGCCAGACTGGACGAAGTATGGCGCAGACGGTGAGGAAATCCGAAGCTCCAGCCGCTATGTGGCGCTTGGCAATTCTATCGCGCTGCCCTGCGCTGAGTATATCATGGAGGGAATCGCAGAAGCATTGCAAAAATAAATCTCACCGTGAGAAGCATTTCCGGAAAAGAAATGAGTCTCACGGTGAGATACACCCTAAACTGGTTATGGCTTACCGAACCAGAGCAATAGCATCAGAAGAAATATTAGCGTTTACTTTCCCCTCTAACGACACTATATTTTAATCAGTTGCTTAATATGTTCAAGGCTTGTTTTGTATTGAGGCTGCTTTCCTTTGTATTTATCTAGGTGCTTTTTCATTCCGTTGTCGCATGTAAGGATATGGTCATTCGATTGCAGTCCTCCAAGAATAAGTGCATCATTTATATCATTTTTCTTGAAGTTGGCACCTGACAAAAACATTTTCTTGAAAATTTCCAACAGGTACTCCCTTAATGAGTCATAGGCTAAATCTAAATTTTGAAGCATTCTTTCCGTATTGGCAAGTAACGCACTTAATTGCTTATCTCCCATCGCACGCCCCACAGATAGAGACTGTTTTGAAATATACGCCATCGGTGTATCATATTTTTTTTCATTTTTTGTTCTACTTTTTTTACTTCACAGACCCAAACATCTCGCGGCAGTGCTTTTAGCGCTTCGTCAATCGATTTGTCGCTACAATACAGTTTTTACAAGTGGCTCGCTAAACGCAAGTAATTGCGGGATCTGATTTTCAAGAAGAAAATTGAAACTCTCCTTTATTTGAGATTCGCAATTCCCGGTTTTATAGCCGTAAGAAAAAGCGACCTTAAAAAAATCGAGTGCTATACTACTTTCAACATTTAAGATACCCGCAAAAAGTTTCATTTGATTGTCATTTGGCTCTCCTTCCGGGAACAACTTTAGCAAAAAGAAATCCCGCGCATAAATGTAAATAAATAGTCGTTGCAAATCGAGCTTCAGCATCGATCTTAACTGGCAAAATTTGTGCAATATATTCCGAAAGCTCGTTTTGGCGTGTTGTGCAAAAATCAAGCGGTCGATTGTTTTCTTGGACGGGCAGATACGCATTGTTACAAATGCAAATACCATTATTACGGCAAAATGTAGATACCCGTCGAATAACTCCAGCTTGCTTTTGGTATTTAAGCAAAAGTTCAAAAAAAAGCTTATGCTGGGGGAAATCGCTATCTTCTCTTTTTGTCGATTTTCTTTAATGCTTTTGAGCGTTTGTTGAATGCTGAAATCCGCTGGCGGTTGAGCCAACTCACATAGATAATATAGGACATTCGTATCAATTAGTACCATTTGCAATGTCTCCTTTCTAAAATTCCGTTCTGGCCACGCAACAGCCATTCTTTTCAACCATACAAGTCATTGCGCTATATAGGCCTCTCCCTTTGCTTATATAACATAATTTAGAAACCCGCGTCAATATGAGGAGAACGTTTTTTAATTATGTCCCAACTTGGGACGAAATACGGAGGTGATTCCTATTCCGGACATTCGAGAACGAAATGACCGTCCAAAAGACAGACAGCCCAAACATCAAGTTACATCCACCGTTCAGCGCCAGATGGTGCAGAAATTTGTAAAGGAATTGAATGACAGCGCGAAGCAGCCCGACCGCTCGGACAGCGCAGAGTGTACTGCCACGGAGCAGGTGGAAACGACTGCGCGTGAAATTGTCCACGAAGCCATCCAGTTTCCGCGCCGTGTGCTCCAGCGTCCTGACACGAAAGAATCTACGGATTCTTCAACAGAAACACGACCACCCCATACACCGAAACCTACGCATCAGCGTGCAGATGCCCCGCGGACCCGACCAGAACCGCAACATCCGCAAAGCACCCCGGCAGCCGTGCCGCAGGAGCAGGCCAGACGTGCCTATGTCCAGCAAACCGCAAAAACGGCCACGCCAGCGCCGCCGATCACGTCGGAGCAGCCGCAGCATACCACAGTGACCGTGCCATCGGCAGAAAATGCACCGCGTCAGCGCACGGAGGATGTACGCACCCGGCCAGACCCGAAGCAACCACAGAGCGCATCGGCACCCACACCGCAGGAGCAGGCCCGTCGCGTCTATGTCCAGCAAGCCGCAAAGGAGGGTGCCCCAGCGCCATCGATCATGCCAGAGCAGCCGCGAGAGCGTCATGTTGTGCGATCCGCGCCGTTGACAGAGAATACGCCACGCCAACGCACGGAGGATGTGCGAACACACTCTGCGCCAAAACAACGCCAAAATGCGCCAACCGCACAGGAACAAGGCCGTCGCGCCTATGTAAAGCGAGCAAAGAAATCCCGCGCAGAAAAATCGTCTGCGCGGGATCATCTTTATACGGAGCAAGCGGAAATTCGGCTTGCGGACGATATGCCGCAGAGCGCATCGCCGCCGATCCGCGAAAGGCCAACGATTACAGAGCTGCGCGGTGAACCGCTTCTCGAACCGACACCAGAAAATGCGTCGAACGTTCAGCATATCAAGCAGACTGGTACATGGACGCCGCGCGGCACTGAACTTTATAGCCGCGGCATAGCACAGCCTATTCGTGAGCGGTCAGCGGTCACACTAGCGCACGATTTACCACCCACGCCGCAAGAGCAGGCACGGCAAGCCTTTGTAGAAAAGCAGGCGCAGCTCTCCCAAAGTCCATCCATCGAATCCATCTATCCATCCGAACCGGCTGCCCCTATTCTGCCGCAGCCGCCTGTTTCGGAAGCACCCGCAATTACGCCAGAGCGTCAGCCGCTCACGGCTGGCAGCGGTAAACCGGCTCCATCCGTCCAGCCGTCAGCACCGGCACAAGCTCCACCAATGGAACAGCCCCCCGCCATCCGTGAAAAGCCGAAGCCAAGCGCCGCACCGCGGGAAAGACCCCGGCGCGGCGTTTCCATTCGGACAATGGATACGGAACAAATCAGCACGCCAAAGGTGAAGCCAAAAACACCTGCATCAAAAACCGCTGCAAAGCGGGCACGGAAATCAGCTACACAGGACGCACAGCGGAAAATGCTCCAAAAGAGCAATAAGCGTGCTGCCAGAGCAGCCGCCGCAGCCGCGAAAAAGCTGGTCGAAGCCGCGGCAAAGGCGGTCAAGGAGCTGATAAGCGCCCTCGCCAGTTTGGGTGGCGGCACGGCGCTTTTTGTCGTGTTTTCCATCGTCATTGTTGCGGGGACGTTTTTGGCTTCTCCGTTGGGGATTCTCTTTGCTGACGAACAGAAAAGCGAAGATACCGTTCCGCTGGCAACCGCCATTGCAGAAATTCAGGGTGAATACCACGCAGAGCTGGAACGCCTGCAAAACGGAGATTTTGAATCCGCACAGATCGTCGGGCAGGCCCCGGACTGGCGCGAAGTCGTAGCTGTGTTTGCGTCCAAAACGGCAGGCGCGGAGGACGGCATTGACGTTTTCACGCTTGACGAAGAACGTGTGGATCTGCTGCGTCAAGTTTTCTGGGACATGTGCGAGATCACGACGGCAACGCAGACCGTTGACGTTCCGGACAGCAACCCGGACGACGATGTGGATGACAGCCACACAGAGATTGCGCTGACCATCACGATCACGGCCAAAACCGCCGAGCAGATGCGCCTGATATACGCTTTTACAAAATACCAGAACGACGCGCTGGATGTGCTGCTTGAAAACCTCGGCAGCCTGAATATTCCGATGGGGTTCACTGACGATCTCACAGGAGGACGCGATTGCACTGCTTGAAAATCTCCCGGACGATCTTGACCCGGCGCGAAAAGCCGTTGTGGAAACAGCGGTGCAGCTTGTCGGGCGCGTATCGTACTTCTGGGGCGGAAAATCTTTGACCCTCGGATGGGACGACCGCTGGGGTGTTCCCACGGAAGTCACCGCCGCAGGCAGCGGTTCCACCGGCACGATCCGTCCGTTTGGGCTGGATTGCAGCGGATTTGTCGATTGGACATTCTACAACGCGACGAATGGCAGCTACTATCCCGGACGCGGCGGCGGCGCTGCGACACAGCACAGCTATTGCACCAACATCTCATGGAACGACGCACAGCCGGGCGATCTGGTATTCTATCCCGATGATTCCCATGTCGGCATCGTCGGCGGCAAGGACGCGGACGGCAACCTGTTAATCGTTCATTGCAGCGGCGGCGCAAACGGCGTTGTTATCACAGGCTCGGCAGGCTTCACAGTTGTTGCCAGACCGGATTGCTTTACAGACTAATTGATATGGAGGAATATTGAACTTGAAAAAAATTAAATACTTATGCTTGACGCTGGTGCTGTCCTTTTTGTTGACAGTACCGGCGTTTGCTTCTCAGCCGCAGCTTTCCGATGTGTCCGCCCGCGCCGCCTGTGCGGACGCTGTCACATACCTTGCGCAGAGTGAGATCGTCAACGGCACGGGAAACAACCGGTTCCAGCCAAACGCGAAGATCACCACGAGCCAGTGGGCGGCTATGCTATGCCGCGCGTTCGGAACACCGGAGACAGGCAGCACATGGGCGATAAAAAGTATCCAGCAAGCCTATCATGCCGGATGGCTGAACGTGACCGCGCTGCAAACGCCGAATGACAAGGTATGCCGTGCGGTACTGTATGAATCCGCTTTTGCCGCCGCGACGATTCCTGTTTACGATTCTGTACTCTACGACGGCGTGATACTCATGCCGTATGAAAACATTCTGCGCGTCGGCGCGGAACTTGGCCTATGCGCGGCAAACGCATCGCCATTAGAGCTTGTGACCCGCGCAGAAGCTGCGCGGCTTCTCTATGCGCTTTTGACGCAGACGCTTACTGTCACCGAGCCGCCGATCCCGATTTCGTTACAGAATTGCATGGGCGTCAATATGAACGCCTATCTGCTGGAGCTTCGCCGTGTCCCCGCGCCGATTCTCGAAGCGTTCAGTTCGGAGGGCTGGACGCTCTTGCTTGACACGAAATACCTGGCAGAGCTGAGTCGGGAGCTGAACGTGAGCTGCATCGGCGCAACGTGCTGTGGAGAACAAAGAATCTATGTTTCTGAAGCAAGCGCCGTCGTGCATGAGTTCGGACACTTTTTGGATGATTTGCTGGGGTTCCCGGCAGAGCATAACAGGCTCTATGAACTGGAAGCCGCCAACGCGCCGATGCGCGCACATGGTAAATCCGACAGCAAGGAATACTTTGCAGAGTTTTTCTCTGCATGGCTCTCCGGCGGAGAAACGCTGCGCCAGCTCAAAGAGGCCGCACCGCAAACCTACGCATATTTTGAAATGCTGTCTGGGAACGGATGGCTGGCAGAATAAATGATTTGAAATACGTCTCACGGTGAGACGTATTTCGACAAAGGCCGGACTGGGGCGATTCTCCAGTCCGGCTTTTTGATACATATTATAATGTAGAATCCTGAAGAAATGCGTCTCACCGTGAGACGCATTATTTTTGTTTGAAAATCCGGTCCGGAAAAACCGAAGCATCGATCAGGTCAGCGGGGTCAATGTCCAGCGCGTCGGCAAGGTTGAAGAATACATCCAGCGAAAAGCTCTTTGCCAGTCCAGGTGCTTCGATTGCACTGATAAGAGAACGGCTGATCCCCGCTTTTTCAGCCAACTGTTCCTGTGACATCCCACGCATTTTGCGGAGCGCAGCGATGGCAATGCCAAGATGAATAAACCGGTCGTGATTTTTGAATGAAATATCTTTGCCCATACACTGACACCTCCTGCGTATAAGCAAATTATACGAGCTTCCATAAAATCTTTCTGTCTGAAATGGTATTGTATTGATTTAATCTGTAAGCAATACTATAATAATCAAAAGCGAAATAACGCATACAAGCGTATTTGCACACAGATTGCAGAGAGAAAGAAAGCAGGTGTTGGAATGGCCTCGCCCAAAAGCTGCGCGATCCTCGGACACAATCCCATGCGGTTTGCATGGGGATTTGATGAAGAAGCTGCGGAGTGTCACGATATGAAGATGGAGTTGGCCCAGCAGATCATGGTGCTGCGGCAGCAGGGGGTGACGCATTTTTCCGTGGCCTGCGACTACGGCGTGGGGCTTTACGCCGCCGAACTCATTAACGTTCTGCGCGACAATGATCCGGAACTGATGCTGTTTTGTGTTACGCCATACGAGGAACAGGCGACAAAGTGGACACCGGAACTGCGCGAACGCTATTTCGATATGCTGATAAAATGCACACACATGACGGCTGTTAGTCTCCATAAACAGCCAGACGCACAGCTGAAAGCCTACCGAACAATCATCCGGCAGTCTGACATGGTGCTGGCGGTCTACGATCCGGCATCTGCGCGCGGAGATGATACAGATAAGGCGATTTCTTATGCGAGAGAATTGCACCGCCCCATGCTGATGATCCACCCGGACACATTGAAAACGACATATTCCTGCGTGGAAGTCTGATATGTCAGCGCACTGTCCTTTGCTATAATGAGCATAGAAAAGACTTCGTAAATTTCTGCAAATTTACGATGAAACGCCAGATGCGCCTTGAGATCATCGGCCTTTCCGCGTTTTGGGTGACGGAAATTTTGACGGCGAATAGGCTTTTAAGCGACACCGCCGAGGAAGCTGATTTTCTGAATGGCTTGCCGTTTGCTATCTAGTGACGGATGCACATACAGCCGCAGCGTCGTCGTAATGTCCGCGTGGCCCAGCATTTCACTGACGCTTTTAATGTCAATCCCATTTTCGATACAGCGCGTCGCGTAAGTGTGACGGAGTGTGTGATAGCTACGTTTCCGGACTCCACACCGGTGCAGAACAGATTCAAAATAATATTGATAGGTGCGCGGCTCCATCGGCTTGTCTTTTCTTCCTGTCAGAATATAAGCATCCTGTGGCAGACCAGAAACAGCTTTTTTCAAATACGCCATCATATCGTTTGGAAGTGGAATAACGCGCACAGATTTTTCGCTCTTTGGTGTCTGGATGATGAGCTTCGTTTTCCCATTCTGACGGACACGCTGAACGGCGCGCTCAATGCTGACGGTGCCGTTTTGAAAGTCAATATCTGAAACCCGCAGGGCGCAAACCTCACCAAGCCGCAATCCTCCGTTTGCGGAAAGTAAGATTCCGGCGTCCTTGTGATTGGGTGACGGCGATAGACCTTTCCTGAGTTGGTCAAGCTCCCACGCAGAAAACGGTTCGATTTCACGCTGTTTTGCCTTCGGCAGCTTGGTGTTCAGCGAGTCACAATAAAAATGGTATTCTGCGCTGGCAAAACGAAGCGCTGCTTTTATCAGAACACCGATGTCCCGGACGCTTTTGGCAGATAACCCACCGCCATGCAGCCGCCCACTTTGTCTCTTTTGGCTTAGGAAGTCAGAAAGCTGTTTCGCCGTCAAAGAAACGACGAAGATCGAACCAAGCTCCGGAAGGATATGATGCTCGATCAGAAAAACATATCTGGCTCGCGTAGACGGTTTGATTTCAGCCTGTGCCAGATACCACGCAAAAAGCTCCGCTACCGTCAGGCGGCAGTTCACGGCCTGGGGTGACACGATCATCCGTTTTCGGTCCTCCAGCTTGGCCTTTGCTGCGGCATAGGTGCGTGCATAGACGGACGTATATTTTGCGCGTCCATCCGGTTTCCTGCCGCTGATAAAGCGTGCTTCCCATCGGCCGTCCTTGCGCTTATAGATGTTCTCACCGGTTTTTGGCAAATGGCATCCTCCTTTTGACGGCTGTTCTGACTGCGAATACAGACACGCTACTTGCAAGAAGTATTCTGCATCGTCTGATACCGATTGATCTTTACGGAAACGACGCAAATAATCAATATTTTGATACCGAACCGCATTGACTTTTTGCTGTGCTATTGTATAATGGTGTCAGAAACAGAAGATTATTGCGTTTTTGAGACTTCGTAAATTTGCAGAACTTTATGAAGCCGAAACCGCCATGCTTTGTATGTGCAGATAGTATGTCACATCTATGCTGGCACATACGGAGAATGGAAGAATCTTGACAATTTAATATGTTTGCCAACGAAGAATTGTAATTGCAGGTTATCTCTCGCCTTATAGTCTGCAATGAAAGAGCAATAAATCTACTCGCCCGGAACTGTGAGGATGAGCAAGTTTCTAAAGTAGCTTGGAGGAAACGAAAGACAGCGTTACACCAACAAGCTATGTGGCCGAAAGGTCGCCATTGCGGGAGAAAATCCCGTGAGAAGGTAGGAAACAGAGCGCGGACGCGACCTGCGTCCATAGTCCAAGTCAGGAGAATCGCTTTTCTTTGCCTGCATGAGATGCTGCCTGTTTTATGATCTCGTTACGTGCAGAAGTTGGCAAACAAAGGGTAGATAGCACGATGATCCTATCGGTAATTCGGAACAGGGCTCCGATTTGCTTCTAAAGTTGAAGCAAATCGGTGTTTTTTGTTTTTGAAGCAATCGGATCATCTCGCGTCAGCGGGATGATTTGTTTTTTGCGTAAAAATCGATAGGAGGATCATCTGCGATGAATGAGCAGCAACGGCAAGCATATCTGGACCAGATCAACTATGGCCGCATTGAGCGTGTCATTGCGTACAAAAATGTGCAATTCATCATCAAGCACCAGCATGATGGGTTGGAGCAGCTAACTGCATATTTGAAATCCTGCATGGAGGACATTGGACACCCGCCCGCGATGGTCGAGGTGATCGGCGGCGAGTATATTGAGTACCGTCGGCTCATGGCAAGCTGCGATCCGTTCCTTTTATGCCGGAAAAATCACAAACATCAAAAAACCGCCACATTTTCGTGACCGCAAGATCGTTCGGGATTTATGCGAGATCGAATTGAGGCGGCTTGCAGCGAAGGACGCGGCATCTTCTGAACGGGAGGTGCAGCGATGAATCCGAACAGAACGTATGAGGAAAATATGGCGGCGCTTAAAAAAGTTTTGACCCAACGCACCTATACGGCGCTGTCTCACAGGAACATCGAGTTTGTTCTGAAATATCAAAATGCGTCATTGCAGGAGTTGGCTGCATATTTGCGGCGGCGGCAGGCGGAGCTGCGGCATATCCCCGGCAGGACAGAAATAATTGGCGGCGATTTTATTGAACTGCGGTTCCGCGGATGGGTAAATGCGCTTGAAGCGATAGGTGTGAGTAGAGAGCTTGCCGCAAAGCGCAGTACGCCCGCGCTGGAAAAAACGGCGCTGTTTCAGGCGGAGTTCAATACACAGCGGGAGCTAGACAAAGCAGCCAAGGCTGAGGCCAAAAAGGAAAACAAAAGCAAAGAGAAGCCGCAGATTCAAGGCAAAGGCCGCCGGTTCCGCGCGGATCTTCTTCTGGATGAGAAAATCACCAGAAGAACGATGTACGCGCTTGAATTGCAAGGGTTCAAATGCCCGCAGAATAAGAACGTGCGGAAAACGCAGGAGTTCAAGGCTGAGTACCAGCGGCAGCTCACAAAATTCCGGCAGGAGCAGGCCGCAGAAAAGGAAACCAAACGCGCAGCGCGGCAGGCCGAACAGCAGGAATCGACTGCGGAGGAAAGCGCACAATAATTTATTTGCACAATCCGAATTGGGAACGGATTTGCACATAGACCTGATCTCATCCCCCTGAGATCAAACTGCCAGCGCGTCACCCCCCGACGCGCCGAAATCCCCGGTTCCGAATTGGGAACGCGGAACCGGGGGACCTCAAAACCTTGTCAATCTTTGATTGGGAACACCGTAGGTTCCGCAAACCTACGTTCCACTTTTTCTAAAATTGCGGGCAGTTTGGCCTGCTCCACCCGAGCTGTCTAACACGGGGCAAAATTTTGCAAAGGAGATTGTAAAATGAAAACTGCAAAGAAACTCACAGCCCTCCTGCTGGCGGTCGTCATGGTTCTCGCCATGAGCGTCAGCGCATTCGCGGCCACCACCAGCACCGCGACGATCCAGGTCATCTATGGCGGCGAGCCTGTCCTGGATGCGAAACCCATATCGTTCGAGATTACAACAGGTATGACAGCAAAAGACGCTCTCGATCAGTATGCGGATATGCTTGAACTCACATGGAAAACTGTCCCCAGCACGAACCCCGGCTTTGGCAGCACCGCATACGCTGTTGACACTATTTTAGGCGTTGGCAGTGAGCCTGTTGGCAGCGCATCTGGTATTCCCGCCGTATATTGGAGCACCACGTATGCAGGCTATGGTCTTGAATACAGCGAAGGTACCGGCGACGATACTGTATATCACTTCATCTATGTCGGCGATGACTGGAAGTTTACTGTAAACGGCAGTGTTCCGCTGGATCCCGATCATACTTTGGATGACGGCGTTACGCCCTATCAGTACTACATGGATCAGTACACCGTTCAGGCTGGCGACGTAATCGTTGTGGAACACACGCGGCAGACTGAGCGTTGGACCGGCACTTCCGACTGGATTTCTGGTACCTAATACGCTAGAAATTAAGCTGTAACCTAAACTTCCGGCCCGCGCCCATGCCGCCCATAACGCTTGGGCGCGGGCCTTTTCTTAGAGAGGAGAACCGCATCAATGCGCGCTGTACAAAAGAAACGATTGAGCACGCTCCTTCTGGTAGGGGCGATTCTGTTTATACTTACCAGTTTTATGCTCCCTGTTTATGCCGCAGAAACATCTGCCGGGAGTGAGAGCAAGCTAAATGGCTATATTGAAGACATTAAAATACAGTCATCTACATCAGGCAATCCCATTCCAAACTACTCGTTTGACAAAAATACTACAAGTTACGACATCGATCTTTACAACAGCACTTTCCCACTGTTTACGCTATCTGCTAAAAAGACTGCTGTAGAGGAAAAAAACTTATATTACTATATGGTGCTTGATGCTGGCACTGATTCGGAAACTTTCGCATTAGGCACAGCTGGTCTAAAACGGATAACTAATGCTACTGGCACTAAAGCAATGCCCACTAAAATTCCAACTTTATCGTGCGGGAAACATACATTGTCCGTTCGTGTTGGAAAAAGTAATGATAAAAAAGGCTTCGTCGATAATATATATGACGAATATATTTATAATTTTACACTAAAACCCGGATTTTCCTCTCTGGATGTATTGGATGAAGCAAACAAATCCTCTCTTTCCCCGAAATATACCACAGCTACCTGCTATTTCAACAACATTTTTTCTGCCACGACGACGGGTAATAAGATCACATTAAAGGGAAGCTTTAAGAACCCTGACAATAAAACGTCGTGTTATATCGGTGAAGCGTTGGTAACCGGTACAACAGCAAATAACAGCACAACGCTATCAGAAGAGGTAGACCTTTCTGCGTATGCCGACGAGAATGTGCAAGGTGTATATAAAATTCCGTTAGCCTTGTCTACAACGGAGGTAGGGATCTGCGCACCGAAAACACGATATACGTTATCAATACCGAGCTTGCCGCACCTGTTATTAAAAAGCCTGCGGAGCTAAATGTTGAATGCGACAAACTGGATACGCCTAAGCTCAGTGTAACTGCAACGGTTCCGGATGGTGCGGTAGCGACCTATCAGTGGTATTCGGCCATAGCTAAATCAGATATTTCATTTCAGCCTATTGCGGGAGCAACAGGCAGTTCATATACAATTCCAACCAAAGATACCAGCGCGGCGGGCACACGTTACTATCGCTGTAAAGTGACCAGCACTGTTTCGATCGATGGTATCGGAGAAATTTCGTTTGACGCAACAAGTGATATCTTTTCTGTAAAAACGAAACTCAGCTACATTTCAAAACCCAATATTTTCAAGGAGCTTGGCTCTTTTGTGTTTTCGACAGGCGAGGATAAATATGCGGATATATATAGAACAAACTATATCAGCGGTGAAAAATTTGATCTCATGTATATCAGCGTCGAAGAGCCAGAACCTGGGGTTTCCTTACGCTATGAATACTTTGTCAATACAAAACCTGATCTAAAAACTGCAAGTCCGCTGGAGGTAGTCTCTGGACAAGCTTGGGTATCAGCAGATGATCAGGGTAATCAGTATTCTATTACGTCAGTGGCACCTACAGAGGGATTCGAAGAAGGCGTTTATTATATTTACTGTACTGTTACGGCAACAGCAGACGGGGTGGAACCGGCAAGTGAAACCAGCGGTCCGGTTCGCCTGGTATATTCCCGGGTCGAGCTGGAAGGCTTCACAGGCTCCGGAACAAAGGAAAATCCATACCAGCTCACATCCGAGGCCGATCTGATAAAACTCCGTAAGATCGTCAACGAGGACAACCAATGGTGCCCGGGCGTTCATTTCAAAATGATGAACAATATCGTGCTGTCTCCCACGTGGGAACCCATCGGCACAAAGATAGACAGGTCCCCCGAAATTGAAGACGCAGCGAAGAAAAAATATGAATGGCGCGCATTCGGCGGTATTTTCGACGGCGGCGGGCATAAATTGACCGTTGCAACAGAGGGAAAGCCTCTGTTTAACTTCACCAGTGATGCCACCATCAAAAATCTGAATATCTATGGCGAAAAAATCAACGGAAACGGCCTGATCGATGGTTTATTTGCGGACTACGGCGCGGATGGAAACTATTGGACCGGCGTACCGAACTGCGTCACCATCCAGAATGTGCATCTGTTGAATGGATCGTCTACGCTTCGCTCGGGCTTTATGCTGGGCAGCGGCTCCGGTAAAAACACCATTACGATTGAAGGCTGCGTCGTCGAAGACAACGTCAAGATTGGCTATAGTGAAGAACTAAGCAACATCGGCTCCTTCGTCGGCGGTGATTTTAACGGACAAATTAACAACAGCTACAGCAAAGCCAATGTATATGGCAAAGATAACATTGGCGGTCTCGCAGGTAAAAAGGGACAAAGTATGGGCATGTGCGAGATCCGCAACAGCCATTTCAGCGGCAATCTGGTCGCGACCGGCGACTGGGTCGGCGGCCTGATCGCAAAGGGCTATACAGATAAGTCCGCGCCCAACACGATGGCTGTCTCCATTATCAACAGCTATGTCGATGGCAATGTCACCGGCGCGGATTATGTCGGTGGCTTGTTCGGCGGCGAAGGCGGCTTGAAGCAATGCTGGAATGAATGCTGGATCAAGGACAGCTTCTTCTATGGAACGATCACAGCGACTGGCAATAATGTCGGCGGCATTATTGGCTATATGCGTTCCATTGATAAGTGCCAGCATATCGAAAACAACTATTTCTATGAAAAATCCGGAAACGTTACGGAGCTGATTGGCAAGGTCGAAGAGTATGACAAGACCAAGGACTTTGGCTTTGATAATGCTGCGCTGAAAGCATATCAGGACAACATGGGCTCTGCCAAAACCGCAGAGGAATTTAAGAATGGTACTGTCAAAGACCTCCTGAATGAAGGCAGCGACTACAAGAACTGGACACAGGGCGAAAATGCACTGTACCCGACGCTGCTCGGCGCGTCCGTCGTTACCCGTCTGGACATTTCCGGTACTTACAAGACGACATTCTATCTTGGCGAAGACCTCAATTTGACTGGCATGAAGATCACCGCTGTCTACAGCGATGGCAAGAGCGTCACGGTCGGTCCGACGGATGCCGATGTTACGATCACCGGCTATGACAAGAACAAGAACGAGGTCCAGAAGCTCACGATCTCCTACAAGGGTGCAACCGCGGAGATCACCGTCAAGGTCCTCAAGTCCTCCAACATCACAGTCTATTTCACGCTCCTTGGCGACACCGTACACGACGATGGCACGACGCATACGCTCGCGGACAATAACCTGACCGAGTGGCTCCCGCGCACGGATTATAGCGTTGATCTGAACGCAACGGTTCTGGATGTTGTCCAGGCAGCCTTTAAAGCAAATGAAATTACATTTGTCAACGAAAAGGGCAACTACATTTCTTCTGTCACTTACAACGATGTAACGCTGACGGAAAAAATGAATAGTGCCGAGATGAAGTCTGGCTGGATGTACACGCTCAATGGCGTTCATTCCGGTAATGCTGTCAACGAGCAGTTCCTGAACAGCGGCGACGAGATTATCTTCCACTGGACGGACGACTACACCAAGGAAAGCAGCATCGGCGGCGGCGACAAGCCCACGCCGAAGCCCGGCGACAAGGTAACTGCGGAAGAACTGGCAGAAGCCTATAAGGATACCGGCGACGCGCTTGCGCTCAAGACGCCGGGAACCGGTTCTATTGAGGGCGAATGGCTCATGCTCGGTCTTGCCCGCGCAGAGCATACGATCACCACGGATAACCGTACCACCTATCTGGACGCTGTCCGCAGCTACATCAACGCAAGATACAGAGACGGCAAGCTGTATGATGCCGGGTTCAAGACGACCGTATCGACAGATAATTCCCGTATTATTCTTGCGCTGACTGCTTTGGGCGAAGACCCGCAGACGTTCGTAACTGGCAAAGACCTGTTGAAGGGCTACAGTGACTTTGACTGGGTCAAGAAGCAGGGTATCAATGGCACAATTTGGGCATTGCTTGCGCTGGACAGCAAACAATACGAAATTCCGAAAGGAACTACAACCCGTGACAAGTTGATTTCCGAAATTCTGTCCAAGCGAACATCCAACGGCGGTTGGGCAACAGCCGGTAATGTCGCGGACGCGGACATGACCGCAATGGCAATTCAGGCGCTTGCTCCGTACTATAGCAGAGCAAACGTCAAAACAGCTGTCGAGAATGCGCTCAATCGTCTCAGCAAAGCGCAGAATAACGAAACCGGCGCTTACTACAACGCCTATAATGAGCTGTGTGCGGAAAGCACCGCGCAGGTTATTGTCGCCTTAACTTCGCTTGGCATCAATCCCACCGAGGATGGTCGCTTCATCACAAACTCCGGCCTGACGCTGCTTGATGGTCTGATGCACTTCTATAATGGCAGCGGCGAGTTCAAGCATACCGTAAACGGACAGGCTAACGCGATGGCAACCGAGCAGAGCTATTATGCGCTCGTTTCGTACTACCGCCTTCTGGACGGCAAGACAACGCTTTATGATATGTCCGATAACATTTCTACGCCGGAAAGCGTCGAATCCGTGATTGAAAAAATCAAGGCAATCCCCGATCCGGTTGATGAGGACAGCTATGAAGCGATTGTAACAGCCCGCGAAGCGTATGAAAAGCTGACAGATAGCGAACAGGAACAAGTTCCGCAGCAGTATCGGAACAAGCTCACTCGCGCAGAAACCGAGTACAGCGTGCTTCTGGAAAACGCAAAGAGTCAGGCAAAGAGAGACCTGACCGACCACTATCTCAGCCTCAAGCAGGAAGATTATGGCGATGCAGGACGAAAGAAACTCGCAGAGATTCTTTCTACCGCACAGAAAAACATTACCTCCGCAAAAAGCTGCAAGCAGGTTTCAACGTTGCTGGAACGCGCAATCAAAGAAATGGACGAGGTCAAGAAAGGTGATATGACGGTCACCTTCCGACTCATTGGTTCTTTGCAGGCTACGCAGGATGTGAACTTGACGACCGACAGCTATCTGCCTGAATATGTGACATGGATTCCGACTACCAAATATGAGCTGGCAAGCAACGCAACAGTCTATGACCTGTTTACAGAAGCGTTGAGCGATGCTGGCCTGACTTCCATCGGTGCAGAGAGCAACTATGTGAAGACGATCTACGCCCCGTCCTGCCTCGGCGGATACGCGCTCAGCGAGTTCACCAACGGCAAGAACTCTGGCTGGATGTACACAATCAATGGCTCCCACCCGAATTATGGTCTGAAAGAACAGGAACTGAAGGATGGCGATATGGTTGTTTGGCACTATGTCAACGACTACAGTCACGAAGTCTCCGATTGGCCGGGCGATTCGCAGCATCCCTCGCTCGGCAACGGAACTTACTACAACGGCTGGCTCCGTGCAGCGGACATCACGCCGGAACGCTACGTTGAGCAGCTTCTCGGCAAGATCGTAACGATCGGCAGGCACGGCACGGTTGAACCGAAGCTGAAGCTCTCGGATATTGGCAGATCGGTAACGTTCACCTTCAAACCGGACACCGGCTATAAGGTCAAGGACGTCAAGGTCAACGGCAAGTCTGTCGGCGCAGTCAAGACCTATACCATTGACAAGCTCACGGTATCGACCAGAATCGAAGTCGAGTTCACCAATGGTAAACTTCCGTTCACGGACGTGCGCGAAAGCGACTGGTTCTACGAGGATGTTGCATTCGCGTATGAAAACGGTCTGTTCGCAGGCACGAGCGACACAACGTTCTCTCCGAACGCATCCATGACCCGCGCGATGCTCGTCACGGTTCTGTACCGACTGGAAGGTCAGCCCGCAGTCAACGGACGCAGCGGATTCTCGGATGTCCAGTACAACGGCTACTATGAGGACGCTGTGACGTGGGCAGCCGACAACGGCATCGTCAACGGCACCAGCACCACGACGTTCTCTCCGAACGCAAACGTCACGCGTGAGCAGATGGCGGCAATTCTGTACCGCTATGCGCAGCACAAGAAGTACAATACCGCCGCAAGCTCCGGCTTGAATGGATTTACAGACCACGCAAGCGTGTCCGGCTATGCCGCGGCTTCGCTGGAATGGGCTGTTGCCGAAAAGCTGGTCAACGGCAGCGCCGGCAAGCTCATGCCGACCGGCAACGCTACCCGCGCACAGGTTGCAGCCATTCTCCACCGCTTCGTGGAAAACGTGGCGAAAACCACAAACAAAATAATCACTTTGCAGCACAGGACTGCCCCCTTTTGGGGGCAGCCCTGCTTGCCGCATTATAGGGGGATTAAAATATGAAGCAAATTCGTAAATTTGCAGCGCTGATTCTGGCGTTTTCCGTCCTGTTCTCGCTGGCTGTTCCCACATTTGCAGCGTCCAGCGTCCAGAATGAAGTACAAGGCAGCGCCGCCTATATGGTGTCCGCTGTCAAAGCGCCGGAGGTCGGCTCCATCGGCGGCGAATGGGCAATTATCGGCCTTGCTCGTTCCGGTTACGCTGTTCCCGCAAATTACTATGAAGATTACTATGCGCGCGTTGAGAAGTACGTCAAGAACTGCTCCGGTGTGCTGCATGAAAGAAAATACACCGAGTATTCCCGCGTCATTCTCGCCCTGACTGCCATCGGGCGCGACCCGTCCAAGGTCGCGGGATACAACCTTTTGACCCCGCTGGGCGATTTTGAAAAGACCATCTGGCAGGGCATGAACGGCCCCATTTGGGCATTGATCGCGCTGGATTCCGGCAATTACGATATTCCCAAAAATCCCGCCGCAAAGACACAGGCCACGCGCCAGCTTTACATCGATGAGATCATCAAGAATCAGATGAAGGATGGCGGCTGGAGTCTCACCGGCACCGGCGATTCCGACGTGGACATTTCCGCAATGGCATTGCAGGCGCTTGCAAAATATCAGGATCAGAAAGCGGTCAAAACCGCGACTGACAAGGCGCTGACCTACCTTTCCAAAGCGCAGGACAGCAAGGGTGGCTTCTCCTCCTGGGGGAACAACGAACGTAGAATCCGTCGCGCAGGTCATCGTTGCCCTGTGCGAGCTGGGGATTTCTCTGGATGACAGCCGTTTCGTGAAAAGCGGCCACAACCTGACAGAAAATCTTCTCTCCTTCCGCCAGTCGAACGGCGGCTTCTACCACGTCCTCGACGCCTCGGACGGCAACAATCAAATGTCGAGTGAACAGGGATTCTATGCCCTCGTCGCCCATCGACCGCGCCGAAAACGGCAAAAACGCCCTCTACCGCATGGGTGACGTGACCAAGAACACCTCGAAACCCGCCTCGAACGTCAGCAAGGGCAATGCCGACGCCTCCGTCAAGGTCCCCGGTGTGACCGCCCCCGGCACAACGTTCACGGACATCAAAACCACGCGAACAAAGCCGCGATTGAAGAACTCGCCTCCCGCGGCATTATCAACGGCATGGGAAAAGGGACCTTCCTGCCCAACAAGACCATGACGCGCGCGGAATTTGCCGCCATCGTCACAAGAGCCCTCGGTTTAGCAGCCAAGGACACGAAAGCCTTTACGGACGTTCCCAGCTCCAAATGGTACGCCGGTTACATCGGCACAGCCAACAGCAGCGGCATTGTCAACGGCGTTGGCAGCGGCAAGTTTAATCCGGACGGCACCATCACCCGGCAGGAGGCCGCCGCAATGGTGGCAAGAGCTGCGAAGCTCTGCGGGCTGGACACTGCGATGGACGCGGCAGCGACAAAGGATATGCTGGCGCAGTTCGGAGATTACCGCAGCGTGGCATCCTGGGCGAAGGAACCGATGGCGTTCTGCTACTCCGTCAATATTCTCGACCAGAGTGATCTCAATATCGAACCCACAAAAGCGATTCTGCGCTGCGAAATTGCACAGATGCTTTACAATATGTTGACCGCTGCGGAGTTGATTTAACATGAAATTTTGGCAGAAACACAAATGGAAAATCATTGTTCCGGTATTGATCGTTCTGGTGCTGGCGGCAGCGTTCGTCTTTGGCGACCGGAATATGCCGAAACAGAAAGACACGTCGGAACAGCCGACCGTTGCCGCTCCGGTGGAGACACCGGAGCAGGACACAGCGGCGGCAGACGTGCCGGATGACGTTGAGACGGGACCGGTAGAGACACCCGCCGAAAGCACACCTGAGCCGTCTGACGCGCCGCAGACAGACAAACCCGCACGGGCTGACACCGAACAGCCGGAATACGTTTCGCCGGAGGAAGTGCAGGCCAGCGCGTCCGGGGAATACGAAGAAGTGGGCGGCATGCTGATCGACACCGGCACGGGCAAGGACAAGTACCAGACTGACCCCGTCCCGGAGGGCAAACCCATCCCCGTCGAGCCGGAGGACGTGGAAATTGGCGATGCGGAATACACCTGCACGCTGTCCATCTCCTGCGCCACGATTCTTGACAACATGGAGCTTTGCAACAAGGAAAAGCGTGAGCTGGTGCCGGAGGACGGCTGGATTCTGAAACCGATGACCGTCACATTTTATGAGGGTGAGAGCGTTTTTAACATCTTACAGCGCACCTGCAAACAGCAGAAGATCCACATGGAATTTGAGAACACGCCGATCTACAATTCCGCCTATATCGAAGGAATCAATAATCTCTATGAGTTTGACGTTGGTAACACTTCCGGTTGGATGTACAAGGTCAACGGCTGGTTTCCTAATTACGGATGCAGCCGCTACCAGCTTCAAAACGGCGACGTGATTGAGTGGGTCTATACCTGTGACCTCGGAGATGATGTGGGCGGCGGCTATGCGACTGGAAGCGAATGAGAAACAAAGACGCTTTTTCGGGATACCATCCCGCAATCAATTTTCTATACTACGCGCTCGTCCTGCTTTTTTCAATGTGCCTGATGCACCCGGTTTATCTTGCGATTTCCTTGACCGGTGCGCTGGCGTATGACGTCTATCTCAAAGGCAAAAAAGCCGTGCGCTTCGCCGTCATGGGGTTACTTCCCATGACGGTGATCGCCGCGCTGGTCAACCCCGCGTTTAACCACGAGGGGCAAACGATGCTGACGTATCTGCCAAGTGGAAACCCGTTGACGCTGGAATCCATTTTGTACGGCGTGGCAGCGGCGGTCATGCTGGCAAGCGTTGTCTTGTGGTTTTCAAGCTACAACGAAATTATGACTTCGGACAAGTTTGTCTACCTCTTTGGACGTATGATCCCCGCACTGTCATTGGTGTTGTCGATGGCGCTGCGCTTCATCCCGAAATTCAAATCACAGATGGAAGTTGTCTCCGAAGCGCAGAGCTGCATCGGGCGCGATACCAAAACCGGCAGCGTCCTGCGCCGCGTCGGCAACGCCGTCAAAATTTTCTCCATCATGGTCACATGGTCACTTGAAAATGCAATCGAAACAGCAGATTCCATGCGTTCGCGCGGCTACGGTCTGCCGGGGCGCACGGCATTTTCCATCTATCGCTTTGACGACCGCGACAAGACCGCCCTCGCGTGGCTGATCTTCTGCGGCGCGTACCTCATTTCCGGTTGGATGGCGGGCGGCACCTATTTTAGATATTATCCGACCGTCAAAGCCGCCGTGTGGAACCCCATGACTGTGAGCTTCATGTGCGTTTATCTGGCGCTCGTTCTTACCCCCGTGATTCTCGACCGAAAGGAGGACAGGCAGTGGAAATCTTTACAATCAAAGGCTTGAATTTTGCTTACCCGGAACAAGCGAAAAACGCAATTTCCGATTTATCGCTGTCCGTCCAGCCGGGCGAGTTTCTGGTGCTTTGCGGCCCCTCGGGCTGCAGCAAATCGACGCTGCTGCGGCAGCTCAAAACCGTTCTTGCCCCGCACGGCAGACGTTCCGGAGAAATTCTGTTTGAGGGAAGAAATCTCGATTCTCTTGACCAGCGCGAACAGGCAGAAAAAATCGGCTTCGTGCAGCAAAGCCCAGAAAATCAGATCGTCACGGATAAGGTCTGGCACGAACTGGCGTTCGGGCTGGAATCCCTCGGCTATGACACGCCGACGATTCGCCGCCGTGTTGCCGAAATGGCAAGTTTCTTCGGCATCCAGACGTGGTTTTATAAGCCCGTCACTGCGCTTTCGGGCGGGCAAAAGCAGCTTTTGAATCTTGCATCGGTCATGGTGCTCCAGCCGAAGGTGCTGATCCTCGACGAGCCGACAAGCCAGCTCGACCCAATCGCCGCGTCGGACTTCCTCGCCACCCTCGGCAAGATCAACCGGGAACTCGGTACGACGATCATCCTGACAGAGCATCGTCTGGAAGAAGCGTTCTCCTTTGCGTCGCGCGTGGCCGTCATGGACGGCGGCAGACTTCTTTGCACCGGCATGCCTGCCGAGGTGGGCGCGGAGCTGAAAGACCGCGGCAGCGCCATGTTCCTTGCTATGCCTGCCGCCATGCGCATCTGGAGCGCAACGGATTCCAAAGCGACTTGCCCCATCTCCGTCTGCGACGGACGGAACTGGCTGCTGGAGTATGCCAGAACGCATGATTTGAAAGCTGTCCCCGAAACGCAAAAAACCGCACCGAACGGCGAAACCGTTGTCTCGGCGCAGGAATTGTGGTTCAAGTATGAGCAGGATGCTCCGGATGTCGTGAAAGGCTTGTCGTTGGAGCTTCACAAGGGCGAATTTCTGGTCCTGCTCGGCGGCAACGGCACGGGCAAAACCACGTCCATGCGGCTGCTTGCTGGCTTGCGGAAAGCCTATCGCGGCGAGCTGAATATCACCGGCAGCATCGGAATGTTACCGCAGAATCCGCAGGCGCTGTTTGTGAAATCTACTGTCCGCGAGGATTTGCTGGAAATACTCCCGAAAGCAGAGCGGAAATCTGACCGACTGGCGCAGGTTGTGTCCCTCTGCAAGCTGACGGAGCTGCTTGACCGCCATCCCTATGATCTTTCTGGCGGCGAACAGCAGCGCGCGGCGCTGGCGAAAATCCTGCTCCTGAATCCGGACATTCTACTCTTTGACGAACCGACGAAGGGACTTGACGCGGAGTTCAAGCAGACGTTCGGGCAGATTTTGCGGACGCTGCAAGCGTCCGGCGTGGCGATTCTGATGGTGAGCCACGATATCGAATTTTGCGCAAAGTACGCAGACCGGTGTGCGCTGTTCTTCGACGGCAATATCGTCACCGAAGCGGAACCGCGGACATTTTTCTCGGGCAACAGCTTCTACACGACCGCCGCAAATCGCATTGCCCGCGACGTGCTGCTAGATGCCGTCACGCCCGAGGATGTGATTGCAGCGTGCGGCGGCGCGGTCGAACCGGAACCGGAGCTGCCGCAGTATGCGCGTGTGCTGCCTGAACCGAAAACGGAAAAAGCAGCCGCGAAGAAACTGCCTGTCTGGCGCAAGATTCTTGCCGCTGTGTCGGGAATCGTGTCGCTGGTCTTAATCATCCAGACACTCAACGTCACCGATCTCACGAAGCTCGTAAACGCCGATGGTTTGACCGCCCTCGCGGGCGACCAGCTGAAGCTCTACGGTGTAATGCTCATATCCATGCTCGTCTTTGCACTGTCCGTGAGCCACAAGGCGGAACGCCCAGATTACCTGATTCAGACGCCGGTCGAAAAGCGAAAGCTCCAGAAGCGCACCATCGTTGCGACGCTTTTGATTCTTCTGCTCATTCCGCTGACGCTGTTCATCGGCGCGTACTATTTCGACGGCAGAAAGTATTATTTCATTTCGCTGCTCATTTTGCTGGAATGTATGCTGCCGTTCTTCCTGATTTTCGAGGGGCGCAAGCCGCAGGCACGGGAGCTGGTGTTGATTGCGGTTCTGGTTGCGTTGAACGTTGCGGGTCGCGCTGTGTTCTTCATGCTGCCCGAGTTCAAGCCGGTCGTTGCAATGACGATCCTTGCGGGCGTGGCCTTTGGCGGCGAGACAGGATTCCTCGTCGGCGCGATGACCATGCTTGTCTCGAATATGCTGTTTTCGCAAGGTCAGTGGACGCCGTGGCAGATGTTCTCGATGGGTATTATTGGCTGGCTTGCCGGGGTACTGTACCGCAAGGGCGTTCTGCGCCGCAGCCGCATCAGCCTCTGCATCTTCGGCGTGATTGCGTCCACGATCATCTACGGCGGCATTATGAATCCCGCGTCTGCGCTCCTGTGGTCCAACACGATCAACTGGAAAATTATCCTGAGCTATTACGTCACCGGCATCCCCATCGACCTCGTCCGCGCCATGGCAACGTTCGTGTTCCTCTGGCTTGGCGCAGAGCCGATGCTTGAAAAGCTCGACCGGGTCAAGACCAAATATGGCTTAGCGGAGTAAGTTCAGAGTCCTTCTCCTGGTTTCAGGAGGAGGACTTTGTGCTTTTCTTTTTCTCGATTTGTCGCGTCGAACGGTGCTGAGAAATAGTTTTTTATAGGAAGTTTTTGCGTTTTGCGCGAAAAGTGGGCTTTTTATCCTTTGCAGACTGTTAGGGGAGTAGAGGGACAAAAAGGAGCAACGTATGGACGCACAAAACGAACGGTTTGAACAACGCTACAACGAAATCACATTTGAAGCCTACTGTAAAGCGGCAATCGACCATGCTATCCGGCGCGGCATCCAGAAAAAAGAGCGCCGTGCGGAAATGGAACGGCCGTTGGCTGCGCTGAATGACGCGCTGCTTTTCAAGTTGAATTCAAGCGATCCGCCGCAGGAGGCTGCATTAGAAGAAGCTGTGACCTTTGACGTTCGCGGACAGCGTATCGTGGTTCACAATGCGGAACTGGCACAGGCCCTTACATATCTTCCGCTCCGCAAACGGGAAATTACGCTCCTGTCCTTTTTTGCCGACCTGACCGATGCCGAAATTGCCAAAATGCTCGATATGAGCGTCAGCGCCGTCCAGCGCCAGCGCAACCGCGCTGTGTGCTGGCTGAGAGATTTTTTGATGGAGGCGCCATGAAAGAAATTCCGTATGCGTTAATATGCGCCGCGCAGCGCGGCGATACCGAGGCCATCTTAATGATCCGACGCCACTTTGAGGGCTATGTCGCCAGCAAGTGTCTTGTGACCTACGACGATGGAGACGGGCACAGCTACACATTTCCAGATGATGAGCTGAGCTATCTGACCGAATCTGCGCTTTACGCCGCAATTTTCGGTTTCCACTGTCACGAACCGCAGCCTGATTTTGCAAGTTGAGCAATTACGAAAAGTGGCAAAATGCGTCTCACCGTGAGACGTATTTCGCCACCCCAAAAGGAGCCTGCCATGATGTATTTTTCTGAGGAACGCTGTGTGATGTGTGGTGAGATCATCCCGGAGGGGCGCATGGTCTGTCTGCGCTGCGAACGGGCTGTTACCGAACAGGCAAAGACGCTGGATTGCCAGTCTGTGAAAACACAGCATTGGAAGATGCTGCGTTTTCCCCGGTTGACAATCAACCGCAACAGGTAAATAGCCTGATTACAACTGAATAGGGTCAACAGATACGTTTTGTATGTGCGAGCCGGCAATGGGTGCGCGGGGGATACGACGGAACAGGGGGTGAACCGATTCCGGAGCGGAGCGACGAACACCAGCATTGCAGATAAGCCGTGGCAGGCTTGCGGGCGACGACCATATACAAAGAATAATGATACTTGCGTTGGCTATACGTCACAGAGTAGAACGCCCCGCCATCAGCATGGAGGGAGGTAACAGCCTATGGAGCAGCCTTGCCCGCTGCCGTCTGCGAAGCCTTTGAAAAAATGATAGATGTTATTGCAGATTCGCGCAGAATATCCCGCGCGAATTTTGACGAAAAAGCGTTTCATGGTGAAGCGCAAATGAAGTGTGGCAAAATTGGATAAAGCTGATTCATGTGCCATATTCTGATTAAAAAATTCCAGAACCGTACAGAATATGTGCAGGAGGTGTTTTCTATGAATCAGCGTGAAATTAAGATTGACAATGCGGTTTACTGCGTTCAAAGGCACTTTCTGGGTGAGAGCAGCATTGCGGAAATAATTGCGAGGAAAATCTCGGAATCTCCGAAAAAAGACGAGAAATTTGACATTTATAAGCCGGTAAGTTATAATAATGACAGGAAGTTGGTTCAAGGAGGCTAAACATGAGAACCAACACATTCATTGTTGTATTTGGCTATCTTCGCTTGTCAGTAGATGAGGTCGGAAAAACCGTTTCCGGAAGTATCGAGAACCAGGCAAATATCATCCGAAAGTATTGTGCGCAGCATAATTTGTTTTTGGCTGAGCTTTTTCAGGACGATGGATGGTCGGGCGGCAATTTTGAAAGACCCGGATTCAAAAAAATGCTGGCAGCACTGGAAAAGAAAAAAGCAAACACGGTCGTTACTGTAGACCTGTCCAGACTTGGACGAAATATGCGGGAATCGAGCTATTACGCTGAGGAATACTTTCCGGAGCGCGGTATTCACTTTTTCACAATTTCAGACGGTTTTGACACGGCGCAGGAGAACGTTTTCGCACCATTCCAGTTTGCCATGAATGAAGTCTACTTGCGCGATGGTTCGCGTAAGGTTAAAAACGTTCTGAAAAATAAACGGGAAAGCGGTCAATACTGCGCCTGTCCGCCGTATGGCTACAAAAAGAATCCGGAAAATGTGCATCAGCTCATCCCAGACGAAATGACAGCACCGACTGTGCAGAGAATTTTCGCGGCAGCGGCTTCCGGTGATTCATCACGAAAAATTGCAATGGAGTTGAACGCTGACGGGGTTATCCCGCCGCTTAAATATCGCGTCCTGTATCGCGATCATTTTGGTGACGAGGGTGCCAGCCGTGCGTCTGATCTTTGGAATTATACGACGGTCAAGCGAATCCTCAAAAACGAGGTCTATCTTGGACACACGCTGCTTGGCAAGACGAAAAAAGCAAGCATCCGTTCGGAAAGGAAACTCTCTGTTCCGCAAGAAGATTGGGCGATTACGCGCGATACGCATTTGCCGCTTGTGTCGCAGCAAACGTTTGATTCTGCAATGCTGAATCTCGGAAAAGGCACAAGAAATTATCAGAAGTACGATCATGTGCGCAAAAGTATTTTTTCCGGTATTGCCGTCTGTGGACGCTGCGGACATTCGCTTTGTTCCTGCGGAACGGTTTATAAGGGAGAGCGAGAAAAATACTGGTATTTGTCCTGCACCAAACAGCGGCCTGATGTTGCAGATCCCTGTGAGGGTGTTAGAGTCCGTTACAGTGATCTTATGGAGGTCGTGCGGCGTGATTTGAATGAAATACTTGCCATGACTGACGATAAAATTGAGCAGCTTGTTGCTGCTGTCCTGCGGGAAACGCAAACGGTCGAAGCAAAGCAAAACCGCCAGCTTCAGCAGGATCGAGCAAATGCGCGCTTGAAAACGATTGATAAGGTAATCACCAAACTCTACATGGACAATGCGGAGGGAAAGCTGGATGATGCGCGGCTGACCGACATGGTCGCCCAGCTTCAAAAGGAAAGTGATGGACTTCAAAGACTTCTGGTAACGCTGGAGGCAGACGAAACAGAGCAGGTAACAGAAAACTACCAACGCTTCTTTGACCGAGCACGGCATTTTACGCACGTTGAAAAGCTGGACAGAGAAACGCTATCCCTGTTCGTTGAGCGCATTGAGGTTGGGCCAAAGGAATTGCCGCAAGGCATCCAGAAAACAATCCACCGAGAGCAGCCGTTCCGTCAGAGTATTCGCATCTTTTATCGCTTCATTGGAGAGCTGGGAACAGCGCCTATGCGGAGTTTTCCACTGCCCAAAAAGCCAGAGGTAGGCGTTTACAACAAAACCGCTCAATAAAAAGTTCTAAAAACGCTGTAAATAATGTAAAAATGTCGAAAATTACGGCATGAAAAATTCTTAATATGTAAAAGAACGCCTAGGGAAGTCGGCGTCAACCTCAAGAACGGCTACAACGGCGACCTGACCTCCCGCGAAGCCGGCTCCGTCGGCGGCCAGATGGTCAAGAAAATGATCGAGTCCTACGAGCGGAACATGAAGTGAGTCTTTTCCTTCGGCATGCCGGAGGCGAAGACGGGGAGCTGCCGCAGGGCGGCAGCTCCTCTGACTTCCTGTTACATCGCAAAAGCCCCGCGTTCCGGCCGGAACGCGGGGCTGCGCTTATGCGTTTTATTCGATCACATCCGCTCCGGCGCGGAGAAGCCGAGCAGGTCGATGCACGTTTCCAGAACGCCGCGCGTCAGATCGATCAGCGCTGCGTAGCTGGCCTGCCGGGCCGGATCCGGCTCGGTGAGGATCTTCACGTCGTGGTAGAACTTGTTCGCCGCCGTCGCCAGCTCGTAGATATACGCGCAGATCGTGTTCGGCGCGGAATCGCGGTACGCGGACCACAGCGCGTCCGCCATCCGGCTGAGCACCAGCATGAGCTGCTTCTGCTCCGCGCTGCAGGCGCTCAGCAGCTGCGCGGGCGAGACGGGCTTGCCGTATTTGGCCAGGATCGACTTGATCCGCACGATGGTGTAGAGGATATAGGGCCCCGTATTGCCCTCGAACGAGGAGAACCGGTCGAGGTCGAACACGTAATCCTTCGTCGGCATGTTGCTCAGATCGCCGTATTTGAGCGCGGCCATCGCGATGCACTTCGCCGTCTGCGGCAGCTCTCCTCGTCGGAGACGGTCTGGTTTTCCTTGATCTTGCTCGTGACGTAGTCTGTCACGTCCGCGATCAGCGTCTCCAGCCGCATCACGCCGCCCGCGCGGGTCTTGAAGGGCTTGCCGTCCTTGCCGTTCATCGTGCCGAAGCCGATGTGCCCAAGTTCCGTCTCCGGCCCGACGAGACCGGCCTTCTTCGCCACGCGGAAGACCTGCTCGAAGTGCAGATTCTGCCGCTTGTCAGTCAGATACATGTATTTCTTCGGGTGATAATCCTGCTCGCGCTGGACGATCGTGGCCAGGTCCGTCGTGGCGTAGAGCGTCGCGCCGTCGGACTTGACCAGGATGCACGGCGGGACCTCCTTCGCGTCCGTCTCCTCCTGCACCGGCACGACCAGCGCGCCCTCGGATTCCACGCACAAGCCCTTTGCCTTCACGGTCTCGAGCATCTGCGGGATATACTTCTGCGCGTCGCTCTCGCCGAGCCAGACGTCAAAGCTGACGCCGAGATTATCATAGTTGCGCTTCAGATCTTCGACGGAGACACGCAGGATGTGCTGCCACAGCGCGCGCTCGCCGCGCTCGCCGTGCTGCAGGCGGAAGGTCTCCTCGTGTGCGCGGGCGGCGAAGGCTTCGTCCTCCTTGCTCCGTGCGCTGGCGGCAGGGTAGATGCGCTCGAGCTCCGAGATCGTGAACGGCGCTTCGGCGGGATACTCGCCGGTAAAGTCCGGGTCAAAGTAGGGAAGACCCGGCTTTTCATCCTGCAGCTGCGCCATGATGAGCCCCATCTGCAGGCCCCAGTCGCCCAGGTGGATATCGCCGATCACATGGTTGCCGAAGAAGCGGTAGATCCGCTTGAGCGATTCGCCGATGATGGCGCTGCGCAGATGGCCGACGTGCAGGGGCTTTGCCACGTTCGGCCCGCCGTAGTCCAGTACGATCGTGCAGGCGTCCGGATCGTTCTGCACGCCGTAGTGCGCGTCCGCATCCATGCCGCGCAGATAGGCGGCCAGATACTCATCCGAGATCTTCAGATTCAAAAAGCCCGGCATCACGGCCTCGGCGCTGGCAAACATCTCGTTTTCGCCCAGCGCTTCGAGCACGGCGTTCGCGATCTGGATCGGCGCCTTGTGGTATTTCTTCGCCGCGGCCAGCGCGCCGTTGCACTGATATTCGCACAGGTCCGGCCGGTTGGAGAGCGTGGCCCGGCCATAGGCGGCGTCGAACCCGGCCTTCTCAAACGCGCCGGACAGCTGCTCAGAGATCAGATCGATCAGAAATTTCATGTGTTTCACCCTTCGTCATGTCATAAGTTTCACTATTATAGCAGAAAAGTCCGGGAATGTACAGAGACACCCTCTAAAAAACAGTCGTACGCTCAATGCCGCCATGCAGAACCCCGTGAGATCTGCGATCAGCGCCGCCGGGACAGCGTAGCGCGTCCCGCGCACGCCTGCGGCGCCGAAGTAGACGCTGATGGTATAAAACGTTGTCTCCGACGAGCCGAGCATGACCGCGGCTGTCCGCCCGATCAGCGAATCCACGCCGTAGCGCTGCATCAGCTCCGTCCCCACGGCGAGCGCCGCGCTGCCGCTGAGCGGGCGAATGAGCACCAGCGGCGCAAGCTCCGGCGGGATGCCGAGCACGCGGAACACCGGCGCGGCCAGCGGCGTCAGCCAGTCGAAAAACCCGCTTTCCCGCAGCATCGTGACCGCCGTCAGCATCAGAAGCAGCGACGGCGCGAGCGTCGCCAGCAGCCGCAGCCCGTCCTGCGCCCCGGCCAGAAGATCCCCGTACACATCCCGCTTCCGCCGCAGCCCCGCCGCGCCCGCGGCCAGCAGCAGCCCGGGCAGGAGCAGCTCCGTCAGGTTTTCCAGCATCGCTTCAGCCCCCGTGCCGCCAGGATCCCCGCCGCGACGGAGCAGGCCGACGCCAGCCACACCGCCGGGAGGATATCGAACGCGTGCGCCGCGCCGAGCCTTGCGCGCACGGCGGCGACCGTCGACGGGGATGAGCTGCAGGGAAGCCGTGTTCATCACGACCAGCAGACACATCTCGTCCGACGCACCGGCCGCGCCGGACAGCGCCTGCATCCGCTGCGCCGCGCGCACGCCGAGCGGCGTCGCCGCGTTGCCGAGCCCCAGCAGATTCGCGGCCAGATTGCCGCACAGGCTCGAAAAAGCCCTCTTCATCCGCCGCGCACGCCGGGAACAGCCGCCGCAGCCCCGGCCGCAGCGCCCGGCACAGCCACGCGGTCAGTCCCGTCTGCTCCATGGCCCGCGCCAGCGCCGACCAAAGGCAGATGGGCCCTGCCAGCGACAGCGTCAGCTCGATCCCCGCCGCCGCGCCGGAACCAGCGCCGCCTGGCTGGAAGAAAACGGCTGACCAGAACACAAATCAGCCAACACAGACAGGAGGATCAGACCAAACCAAAGAAAGTTCAACAACATGTTTGAAACTCCATTAAGAAAAAAAATAAGTTTGTTCAAAATTTGTACATAATTGGATGGTAGAATAGGGATGGCTTGAGGGGGGCAGCGGATGTCCATGCAGCATCCGTTGCTGGCCTGGTACTGGTGCATGAAGAAAAAGAAATTAGGGGTTGTATTCAATGAAATCAACAGGCATCGTCAGAAAGGTCGACGAGCTCGGCAGAATCGTTCTGCCCATCGAGCTGCGCCGCACGCTCGACATCGCAGAGAAGGACGCTATCGAAATCTATGTCGATGGCGAGTCCATTATTCTCAAGAAGTACGAGCCGACCTGCATCTTCTGCGGCGACGGCAGGAACGTCGAGAACTACCGCGGCAAGAACATCTGCGCCAACTGCATGAAGGAGCTGCGCGCAGGCAAATAAGATCCATGCAAAAAATCCCGCTGCCTGACCGACGGCGGGATTTTTGCCGCAAAAGCAAGAGCACAGGCGTCTGCAGAATAGAGACTTCATGCGGGCCGCTGCTCCATTAAACTTTTTTTAAATCGGGAGATAGTAACAATGGCATACGATCATGGCGCGTTTCGCGTACGAAATCTAGACGATGCAATTGCGTTTTACACGGGAAAACTTGGTTTTCGGTTTCTTTTTGACGGAAAAAATGAGAAAGCCGCAGAAAGATACGCTTTCCTTGATCACAACGGTGCCCGGCTGGAGCTGATCGAGACAGAGCATGAGACGTATCGGCCATCGATGCCGGAGCCCTCCCGTTCTGTCCGCATCTGTGCTTTGAGGCGGAGAATATGGACAGCGTCCTGAAGATGCTGCGGGAAAATGAGCTGACGATCCTTGACGGCCCGAATGAAATCCCGAACTCAGAGCAATGGATCTATTTTGCCGACCCGGATATGAATGTGCTGGAATATATCGTCTGGCTGGATAAAAAGCGGGAGTGAAACAGGTTTCCTGTCTGACGGAGAAAAAAGACGCGCCTGTATGCTGCAAAGCATACAGGCGCGTTTTCAGTTTGGTTCAGCCCTTCAAGATCGCGTCATACAGCTGATTTTTCGCAAAGCCGGTCAGCTTGGCGACCTGCTTGACGGCGTCCTTGGTCGAGAGCCCTTCGTCCATCCGCGCGCGGACAAGCGCGAGCGCGCCTTCAAACGTACAGCCCTCCTCCGCCGGCTCCTCCGCGCCGGCCACGACGAGCACGAACTCGCCCCGGGGCGGATTCTCCGCGTAATAGGCCGCGGCCTCGCCCAGCGTCGTGCGCCGGACCTCCTCGTGGAGCTTCGTCAGCTCCCGGCACAGGGAAATTTTTCTTTTCGCGCCGAACGCCGCGGAAAGATCCTGCAGCGTGGCCAGCAGCTTGTGCGGCGCCTCGTAGAAGATCATCGTCCGCGTCTCGTCCTTCAAGCCCGTCAGGTGCTCCTGACGGCTTTTTTTGTTGACGGATAGAAAGCCCTCGAACGTGAACCGGCCCGTCGGCAGCCCGGAGATGCTCAGCGCCGTCACCAGCGCGCACGGGCCGGGGATGGCGCAGACCGTCACGCCGTGCTCCGCGCACAGCCGCACGAGATCCTCGCCCGGGTCGGAGATCGCGGGGGAGCCCGCGTCCGTCACCAGCGCGCACGTCTCGCCCGCGAGCAGGCGCGCAAGGATCTTTTCGCCGCTTTCCGCCTTGTTGTGCTCATGGTAGCTCACAAGGCTCTTTTTCAGCTCCAGATGGTTCAGGAGCTTCAGACTCACGCGGGTATCCTCCGCCGCGATGAAATCCGCCTCCGCCAGCGTCTGGCGGCAGCGGGGGGGAGATGTCGCTGAGATTGCCGATGGGCGTCGGCACAAGATATAACATGCCAGCCATGTCCGTTTCACTCCTGTCGGTGGTAAATGCGTCTGCACGCGGCAGACTCGCTGCCGTCCGGCCCGTAGAGGACCAGCTCCGGCTCGATCTGCAGCCCCGGCTTTCCGCCGAGCCGCGCCTCGAGCAGCACGAGGCTGACGGCGCTCGCCGCGCTGTGGCGGACGAATCGGAGCCGCTTCGGCTCCAGCCGCGCCGCGCGCAGAAAGACCATCAGGTCGGCCAGCCGCTCCGGCTTGTGGACCAGATACAGCCGCCCGCCCCAGCGCAGCGCCCGCGCCGCCGCGGCGCACAGCGCGTCGAGCGGGCAGCAGAGCTCGCTGCGCGCGAGCGAAAGGCTGTCTTCCTTCCGCAGCCGCCCGCTGCCCGGCGGATAATACGGCGGATTGGAGACGGCAAAATCAAAGCTCCCGGCCGGGATCTGCGCGTGCGCCTGCCGAAGATCTCCGCAGACGACCGAAAACCGGTCTGCAAGACCGTTCCGCCGCGCATTTTCCTCCGCCTGCCGCGCCGCCTCCGGCTGGATCTCGATGCCGCAGACACTTCCGGCCGCGCCGCTTCCCAGCAGCAGAAGCCCCAGCGTCCCGCAGCCGCAGCCAAGATCCAGCCCGCGCCCGCCGGCATCCCGGCAGAAATCCGCCAGCACCATCGAGTCGGTGCTGACGCGGAACTGCGCGTCTGGGATCGTCATGCGGATGCGGCCGAATAAAACCTCTTCCATATGGGCTCCAATCAAAAAGACAGGGGGTGCTGCGTGCAGCACCCCCTTGTGTTTATGTGCTTAACCCTCAGAGATCGCGTCGTTGGGGCATTCCGCAGCGCAGGTACCGCAGTCCACGCACTGATCGGCGTCGATGACGTACTTGCCGTCGCCCTCGCTGATGCAGCCGATAGGACAGACGTCAGCGCAAGTGCCGCACATTACACAGTTGTCATTGATCACATGTGCCATTTGAAAGCACCTCCATTTTCAAGGTAGCTTCATTCTATCATACTTTCCCGAAAATGCAATGAAAAATGTGTAAATAAATCGAACCGTCCGCTTTTTTTCGCCTGCGTCGTATAAACCGCCGCCTGCGCGTCGAGACTTCAGGCAAAGGAGGCGGTTTTATTGAGAAAACCGGGCTATTCTGCGGCCCTCAGCTGCGTGCTCGTCCGCGCGGAATCCGCCGCGCGGGAGCTTGGCAGCGGCGTGACCGGCACGGAGCATCTGCTGCTCGCCCTGGCGCAGGAGAAGATCTCCTCCGCCGGGAAGATCCTCATCTGCCAGGGGGCAGAGGGCAGGCTCCTGCGCTGCATGCTGCTGACGCAGCCGCGCCCGGCCCGGCGTTCGGGCCGACCGGGATTGTCCGGCGCAGCGTCCCGCGCGCTCGACGCCGCACGGCGCGAGGCCGCGCGCCTCGGCGCGGCTCTGTGCCAGCCGGAGCATTTGCTGCTGGCGCTGACGCGGGATGAGGGCTACGCGGCCGCCCGCGTGCTGCTGACGCTCGGCGTGGACCTCAACTGCGTCTTTTCAGAAACGTATGACCGCCTGCGCATCCAGAATGCCGCGCGGGCGGCGGGAGGACAATCGGAATTGAAGCTTTTGGAACTCTACTGTGAAAACATGCTCGACCGCGCCGCCCAGACGGACCCGGTCGTCGGCCGTGAGGCGGAGCTTGCGCAGCTCATGCAGGTGCTCAGCCGCCGCGGCAAAAACAACCCCGCGCTCATCGGCGAGCCCGGCGTCGGCAAGACCGCCGTCGTCGAGGCGCTGGCCCAGCGGCTGGCCTGCGGCGACGTGCCGCAGGCGCTGCGCGGCAAAAAGCTCTACTGCCTCAACATGGCGAACCTGCTCGCCGGGACAAAATACCGCGGCGAATTTGAAGAGCGCGTGCGCGATATTCTGCAGGAGATCCGCCGCTGCGGCAACGTCATTCTCTTCGTCGACGAGATGCACACCATCGTCGGCGCGGGCAGCGCCGAGGGCGCGATCGACGCAGCGAACCTGCTCAAGCCCGCGCTCGGCAGGGGAGAGCTGCAGATGATCGGCGCGACGACGCTGGAGGAATACCGCAAATTTATCGAGAAGGACGCCGCGCTCGAGCGGCGCTTCCGTCCCGTGACGGTCCGCGAGCCGGACCGCGAGACCGCCTGCCGGATGCTGCAGGCTCTGCGTCCCGGCCTCGAGGCCCACCACCGCATCCGCATCACGCAGGAGGCCATCGAGGCCGCCGTCGACTTCTCCACCCGTTACCTGACCGATCGCTTCCTGCCCGACAAGGCCATCGACCTGCTCGACGAGGGCGCGGCCCACGTCTGGCTCGGCGGGTCGGAGCCGCCCGAGGATGCCGAGCGCCGCCAGCGGCTCGAGCAGCAGCTCGAGCAGGCCGTGTCGGACGCCCAGTACGAAAAAGCCGCCGCCCTGCGCGACGAGCTGCGCACGCTCGTGCGCGGCCAGCTGGCTGCCCGCCGCGCACAGCACACCGTGAGCCTGACCAAGCAGGATATCGCCGCCATCGTCGCCGAACGCACCGGCATCCCCGTCGGACGCCTGCGCCAGTCGGACCGCGAGCGGCTGCTCGCGCTGCGCGAGACGCTCTCGGCGCGCGTCATCGGCCAGCAGGCCGCCGTCGACGCCGTCTGCACGGCCGTGCTGCGCGGCCGGACCGGTCTGGCCGACGCCGCGCGCCCTGCCGCGTCCTTTTTGCTGATCGGCCCGACGGGCGTCGGGAAGACGGAATTATGTAAACAGCTCGCGCAGGTCGTCTACGGCAGCCCGGACGCGCTCATCCGGGTGGATATGTCGGAGTATATGGAGCCGTCGAGCGTCTCGCGCCTGCTCGGCGCGCCGCCGGGCTACGTCGGCTACGACGCGGGCGGCACACTCACGGAGAAGGTCCGCCGCCGCCCCTACTGCGTCCTGCTCTTTGATGAGCTGGAAAAGGCCCACCGCGACGTGACAGGCATCCTGCTGCAGCTGCTCGGCGACGGCATCCTGACCGACAGCCTTGGCCGCACGGTCAGCTTCAAAAACGCCATCGTCGTCATGACCTCGAACCTGACCGGCACGCAGACCGGCAAACCCGGCCTCGGCTTCACGCCGGACTGCGAGGATGTGCGCGCGCAGACCGTCCTGCGCGAGGCGTTTTCGCCGGAATTTCTCGGCCGCATCGACTGCGTGACGACCTTCCGGCCGCTCACCGCGGCGGATCTCGGCGCGATCGCCCGCCTGCAGCTGCGCCAGCTTGCCGAACGCCTGCAGAAGCAGAACGTCACGCTGACCGCCGCGCCGGACCTGCCGGAGCGCCTCGGCACGCTCTGCGCACGACCCCGGCGGGGCCAGAAGCCTGCGCCGCAGGCTCCAGACCCTCGTGGAGGGCCCGGCAGCCGAGCTTCTGCTGCGCGACCCGTCCGTGCGCGCGCTGCGCGTGCGCTGGGAGCAGGGGACCGCCGTGGTGGAAGCGGGACCGGCCTGATTTTAAAACAAACGTTCAAAAATTCGGAATTTGACGGTTTTTCACGAAAAATGGCAGACATTCCCCGAAAAATTTTTTCAAAAAAGGGTTGCAATTTATGTAAACAGAACGTATTATATTACTGAAGTGGAGCGAAGTGGAGCAAAATTTCAGTAAAGTGGAGCGAAAGGAGGCGCGAAGGGATGTTCGGGAAGTACAAGCACACCGTCGACGAAAAGGGACGTCTGTTCGTGCCGTCCAAGCTGCGCGAGGAACTTGGCAACACCTTCTATGTGACACTGGGCCTGGACCACTGCCTCTCCGTCTATACGGAGTCCGGCTGGCAGGCGATTCTCGATAAATACGCGCTGCCGATCGTTCAGGCGCGGAAGATGCGTTTCCTGTTTGCCAATGCCGCCAAATGCGAGCCCGATAAGCAGGGCCGCTTCCTGATCCCGGCGGAGCTGCGCCAGTACGCGGGCCTTTCCAATGAAGTCACCTTCATCGGCCAGGGCGGCCACGCGGAGATCTGGGACAGCGCGGCATATGACGAGCTGGAGCGTCAGACGCTGACCCCGGAGAATCTGGCGGCTGTCATGGAGGAACTGGGCTTCTGATGGAGTTTGCACATCAATCGGTGCTTTTGAACGAGTGCATCGACGCCCTGGCGATCAAACCCGACGGGATCTACCTCGACGGGACGCTGGGCGGCGCGGGCCACTCGCTGCAGATCTGCCGGAACCTCACCACCGGCAGGCTCATCGGCGTCGACCGCGATCTGGTCGCGCTGGAGGCCGCAAAGAAGCGGCTGTACCGGCATGCGAAAAAAGTGACGCTGGTACACGATAATTTTGAAAACGTCGGCGCGATCCTCACCGCGCTTGGCCTCGACCGGATCGACGGGATGCTGTTCGATCTGGGCGTTTCATCTCCGCAGCTCGACGACGCGGAGCGCGGCTTTTCCTACATGGCCGACGCGCCGCTCGACATGCGCATGGACCGCGAGCAGTCGCTGACCGCCTATGAGATCGTCAACAACTGGCCGCGCGAAGAACTCAAATCCATCCTCTACGAATACGGCGAGGAGCGCTACGCCCCGCAGATCGCCGCCGCCATCGAGCGCGTGCGGACCGATCGCCCCATCGAGACGACGCTCGAGCTCGTCGATATCATCCGCTCGGCCATGCCGGCCAGCGCCCTCCGGGAAAAGCAGCATCCGGCCAAGCGCAGCTTCCAGGCCATCCGCATCGCCGTCAACGATGAGCTCGGCGCTGTCCGCCAGGGCATGGAGGCCGCGATCGACCATCTGAAGCCCGGCGGCCGTCTCGCCGTCATCACCTTCCATTCGCTCGAAGACCGCATCGTCAAAAATGTCTTCCAGGACGCGGCCAAGGGCTGTACCTGCCCGCCGTCGTTCCCGGTCTGTGTCTGCGGCCGCAAGCCGAAGATCCGGATCCTGACGAAAAAACCCATCATCGCCACGCGCGAGGAGGTCGAGGAAAACCCACGTTCGCGCAGCGCAAAGCTCCGCGTCGCAGAGCGCGTGTGAGTCTGAAAGGAGTCCGCTGCCATGGCGCAGTCCAATAGAAAATTCTATAGAGACAACGGCGCCGCAGCCTACGACGTCTACGCCTGGAACGATCAGGCCGCCCGACAGTACGAAGACGGCCGGGCCTATGAGCGGTCCCGGCAATATGAGCTCCCCGAGGAGCAGGTCCGCGAGCAGCCCTATCGCCGCGTCAAGTCCCGCACGGCCATCGCGCCCTTCACGCTCGTCGGCATGCTGACCGTCGCCTGTCTGATGATCCTCGTGATCTTCGGCTACGTGCAGCTGTTTGAAGCCAGCAGCAGCGTCTCGAAGCTCGAAAACCAGCTCGCCAACCTCAAGGAGCAGCAGCTGATGCTGCAGAGCAAATATGACGCCAAGATCGACCTTGCCGCGGCCGAGGCACACGCGGCTGAGATCGGCCTGACCAAATGCCAGCCGGAGCAGATCGTCTACGTGAGCTTTTCCGGCACCGACCAGGCGGAGATCTATACCCAGCAGCGCACCAGCGTCTTCGGCGAGATCCTCGACGCCATGCAGCAGAGCATCTTCGGCCTCATCGAGTATCTCCACCCCACAGCCTGAACCGCATATTTGGCTCCCACAGCAGCATAAGCTTGGACAGAACCTCCCAGTTGGAAATCCGGCCGAACAGGGGCGGTCTTTGCAGACCGCCCCTTTTTTAAGCAGAAAGGCAGTTTCATGGCAAGAAAAATCATCCGCCTGCCGCGCACCAAGGAGCAGAAGCAGGCAAACAGGGAGCAGAACCAGCGGGCAAACCGCACCATCCTCCGCCGCACGCTGGTCCTGATGGTCCTGTGCGGCATCGTTGCGTTCGTTCCGCTCATCGGCACGCTCTACCATCTCATGATCACCGAGCATGACTATTACAACGAGAAGGCCATCAAAAACCAGACGCGCTCGACGAACCTCACCGCCACGCGCGGCGTGATCTACGACGCAAATATGAACGTGCTGGCCTCGTCGTCGACGGTCGAGACGGTCTTCATCGACCCCAACGAGATCGCCGAGCAGATGAAGCAGCCGGAAAACAGCAACCTGCTCGACCAGATCGCCCGCGGCCTCGGCGAGATCCTCGACGTCGAGCCCAGCTTCGTCTATGAGCAGGCCGCCGACAAGCAGTACCGCTATAAGGTCATCAAGCGCAAAATTTCCGAGGAGCTGGCCGACGAGGTCCGCGCTTTCATCAGCGAAAACAGCATCACCGGCGTGTATCTTGAGACGGATCTCAAGCGCTATTATCCCAATTCCTCCCTCGCCGCGCAGGCGCTCGGCTTCGTCTCGAGCGACAACAACGGCTCTGAGGGTCTCGAGGCCTACTACAACGAAGAACTCTCCGGCACAGCCGGCAAGGTCGTCACCTCCAAGGGCAACTACGGCTCCGAGATGCTCTATACATATGAAAAGTACTACGACGCGTCCGACGGCAGCAGCCTCATCACCACCATCGACTCGACCGTCCAGGCCTACGTCGAGAAAAACCTGCAGAACGCCATCGATAAGTACGACATCAAAAACGGCGCGTTCTGCATCGTCATGGACGTCAACACGGGCGAGATCAAGGCCATGGCCACGCTCGGCTCCTACGACCCCAACAACTATCTGGAGATCTACGACGACACGACCGCCCTTCTGCTCGAAAACGAGCGGGCGGCGGCCCTCGCCCCTGCCCGAGGCCTCTGCAGCCTATGAGGCCGCGATCGAGACCTACAAGCAGGACGTCGCGGCGGCCCGTATGGCGCAGTGGCGCAACCGCTGCGTGTCCGACGGCTATGAGCCCGGCTCGACCTTCAAGCTCATCACGCTGGCCTCCGCGCTCGATTCCGGCGCCGTCACGCTGAACGACTCGTTCTACTGCGGCGGCCAGGAAAAGTTCACCGGCCGTGAGCAGATCCTGAACTGCTGGAAATCCGCCGGTCACGGCGCGCAGACGACCGCCCAGGCCCTCGGCAACTCCTGCAACATCGCCTTCGGCCACATCGGCCTGCGCATGGGCGGCGACACGTTCTACGATTATCTCAAGAGCTTCGGCATCATGGAAAAGACCGGTGTCGACCTGCCCGGCGAGGCCAGCGGCCTGTTCTACGAGCGCAAATACCTCAACGACCCGGCAAACTACGGCACATCCTACCTCATCACCTCCTCCTTCGGCCAGAGCTTCCGCATCACGCCCATGCAGCTCGTGCGCGCCGTGGCCGCGATCGTCAACGGCGGCTACGTGCTCGAGCCCTATATCGTGAGCGAGGTCGTGGACGCGGACGGAAATACCGTAGAGAAAAATGAAAAGACCGTCCTGCGGCAGGTCATCAGCCAGCAGACCTCCGAGACGATGCGCACGCTCATGGAGCAGGTCGTCACCGAGGGCACGGCCTCCGCGGCCCGGACGCCCGGCTACCGCGTCGGCGGCAAGACCGGCACGTCCGAAAAGCTCGACGAATACGACGAGAACGGCCAGCAGGTCAAGGACAAGATCGTCTCCTTCGTCGGCGTTGCGCCGATCGACGACCCGAAATACGTCGTCCTTGTCGCGCTCGACACCCCGGCCTATTCGGAAAACAGCGAAAAATACACCGTCCACGGCATGTATATCTCCGGCGGCCTGATGGCCGCGCCGACCGTGCGCGATATCTTCCTCGACATCCTCCCGTACCTCGGCGTCGAGCCGGACTACGGCTCTGAGGATATCCGCGGCGTCAACTTTACCGTCCCCGACGTCATCGGCATGGACGAGACAGAGGCGGGCGAGCTGCTCGCCGAGAAGACCATCACCTACCGCGTGGTCGGCACCGGCTCCGTCGTGACCGACCAGCTTCCCGTCGCAGGCAGCCAGGTGCCCGGCAATTCGCAGATCATCCTCTACATGGGCGCGGAGAAGCAGGCGACGCGCGTCGAGGTCCCGGATTTCATCGGCTGCTCCGTCGCGGACGTCAACTACCTGGCCTCGAATGCGGGCCTCTACGTCCAGGCCAAGGGCACGGACCGCACCGACGTCTATGTCCTCGCAGCCTACCAGGATATCGATCCCGGCACAGAGGTTGACAGAGGTACTACAATTACGGTAGAATTCTCTTCCACGGGCGCATCCGACTAAGGAGGACACTATGAAACTCAAAGAACTGCTGCACGGCCTTGACGTGCTGGAGCTGCACGCGGACGAAGATCTGGACATCACCGGCGTCCAGTACGATTCCCGGCAGGCCACGTCCGGTGATCTGTTCGTCGCGATCTCCGGCTTCCAGACCGACGGCCACAGGTATATCCCCAAAGCCATGGAAAACGGCGCAGTCTGCGTCGTCTGCGAAAAAAAGCCGGAAACGGACATTGCCTATGTGCTGGTCCCCGACGCGCGCGCGGCCCTGGCCGCGCTCGGCGCGAACTGGTTCGGCCATCCGTCGGACAGCATGTGCATGATCGGCATCACCGGCACGAACGGCAAGACCACGAGCACGTATCTGCTCAAGCACGTGCTCGAAGACCCTCGGCGCGAAGGTCGGCCTCATCGGCACCATTCAGAACATGATCGGCGATGAGATCCTGCACACCGAGCGCACGACGCCCGAATCCTTCGAGCTGCAGAAGCTGTTCGCCGAGATGAAGGCCGCGGGCTGCACGCACGTCATCATGGAGGTCTCGTCCCACGCGCTGGTCCTGCACCGCGCGGACCAGATCGCCTTCCGCGTCGGCGTGTTCACGAACCTCACCGAGGACCACCTCGACTTCCACAAGACCATGGACGCCTACTGCGACGCCAAGGCCATGCTCTTTACCCGCTGCCGGACCGGCGTCGTCAATGTGGACGATGCCTACGCCGGCCGCATCCTGGCGCAGGCCTCCTGCCGCTGCCTGACGTACTCTGCGCAGCAGCCGGCAAGCCTTCGCGCAAAGCACCTGCAGCTGCTGTCTGACCGCGTGGAGTTTGACGCGGAATACGAAGGGCAGACGCAGCCGGTCACGCTCGGCATCCCCGGCATTTTCAGCGTTTATAACGCCCTCGGCGTCATCGGCGCGGCGCTCGCGCTGGAGATCCCGCTGCCCACCATTGCCGACGCTCTGCGGACCGCGCAGAGCGTCAAGGGCAGGGTAGAGGTCGTCCCCACGCCGGAAAGGACTATACCGTCCTCATTGACTACTCCCACACCCCGGACAGCCTCGAAAATATCTTAAAAGCCGTGCGCGGCTTCTGCCGCGGCCGCGTGATCGCGGTCTTCGGCTGCGGCGGCGACCGCGACCCGTTCAAGCGCCCCGTCATGGGCAGAATCGCGGCGCAGCTCGCCGACCTCAGCATCGTCACCTCGGATAATCCCCGCACAGAAGACCCCTATAAGATCCTCCGGCAGATCCTGGCCGGGATGCAGGAAGCCGAGATGCCCTACGAAGTCATCGAGACCCGCGAGGCCGCCATCTTCCGCGCCATGGATCTGGCCCGGAAGGACGATATCATCGTCCTCTGCGGCAAGGGCCACGAGACCTATCAGGAGATCGGACACGAAAAACGCCATCTGGACGAGCGCGAGGTCGTCCGTGCGTATCTGGAGAGGGAAAGATGAAAGAACTGACACTCAGGAAAATCGCAGAGGCCTGCCACGGGACTGTCGCACCGGAGGCAGAGACCATTACCGTCACCGGCGTCCAGTCCGACTCCCGCCGAGTCCGGCCCGGCGACCTCTTTGTCGCCATCAAGGGCGAGAAGGCCGACGGCCATGACTTTGTCGCCATGGCCGCGAGCCTCGGCGCGAAGGCCGCGCTGGTCGCAAGACCCGTGGAAGCGCCGATCCCCACCATCCTCGTCGCCGACACCATCCGCGCCTACGGTGATCTGGCGGCAGCCTACCGTGAGCACGCCGGCATCACCGTCATCGGCATCACCGGCAGCGTCGGCAAGACGACGACCAAGGAAATGACGGCCTGCCTGCTCGCGCGCAGCTTCCATACCGCCCGCACCGAGGGCAACCACAACAATAACCTCGGCCTTCCCATGACCATTCTCGACATGCCGGACGACACCGAGGTCGCCGTGCTCGAAATGGGCATGAACCACTTCGGCGAGATGGCCTACCTGACCTCCATCGCGCGGCCGGATATCGCCATCATCACCAACATCGGCACCATGCATATCGAGCACCTGGGCTCCCGCGAGGGTATCCTGCAGGCCAAGCTCGAGATTTTCCGCGGCGTGCCGAAAAACGGCGTCGGCGTCTTCAACGGTGACGAGCCCCTGCTGTGGAACGTCCGTGCGGACGGCGGCCACAAAAAATACTACTTCGGCATCGAAAATCACGCCTGCGACGTGTTCGCCACGGACATTCAGGAGCTTGACGACGGCATGCGCTTTGTCGTCAGCGGTTTCGGCCACCGTTTTGAGTTGTTCGTGCCGGTTCTGGGCCGCCATACGGTCTATAACACGCTGGCCGCCGTTACGGCCGCCCTGCTGCTGAAGGTCCCGCCCGAGACCATCCAGGCGCAGATCTCCGGCTTCCAGAATACCGGCATGCGCCAGAAGATCTACGAGCGCGACGGCTTTACCATCATCGAGGACTGCTATAACGCCGGTCCCGAGTCGACCGAGGCCGCGCTCGATATCCTCGCCGGTTTCCGCGCGCGGGCCAAGGGCCGCTGCATCGCTGTCCTCGGCGATATGCTCGAGCTCGGCAACCGCTCGGCTGCGGAGCATTACCGCATCGGCCGCATTGCCGCCACGAAGGCCGACATGCTCTACACCTACGGCACGAATTCCGAGCGCATGGTCTCCGGCGCGATCACCGGTGGCATGAAGCAGAAGCTGATCGAGCATTTCGACACGCACGAGGACCTGGCGCACATGCTCAAGATGCGTGCCCGGCCCGGCGATGTGATCTTGTTCAAGGGCAGCCGCGGCATGCGGATGGAAAAGGCCCTGTCGCTGTTTTTGAAGGAAGAAGAGTCGTAACTGCACGGCCTGTAGTTTACAAGAGAGAGTCTCGGAGGAATCCTGTATGGATGCAATGTTTTTTATCGTTCTGGGCGCGACGCTCGCTTCGTTTTTGCTGACGCTTGCGTTCGGCCGTTTCGTTATCCCCATGCTGCGCGCGCTGCACGCGGGCCAGTCCATCCGTGAGGTCGGCCCGCAGTGGCACAATTCCAAGGCCGGTACGCCGACCATGGGCGGCATCATGTTCATCGCCGCCATCATCCTCTGCACGGTCGGCTTCGGCTGGAAGAGCATGGTGGAAAATGCCGACTACACGCATCTGTACGTCCTGGGTCTTGCCCTGTGCTATGGTCTGGTCGGCTTCGCCGACGACTTCGTCAAGGTCAAGCTCAAGCGCAATCTCGGTCTGACAGCCATCCAGAAGTTCCTGCTGCAGCTCGTTGTGGCCGTCATTTTCCTGTTCGTGCTCAAAAAGAGCGGCGACCTCAGCTGCGACCTCTATATCCCGTTCTGGAACCTCGATCTCGAGATCCCGACGGCGGTCTATATGATCTTTGCTGCCTTCGTCATCGTCGGCTGCGTCAACGCCGTGAACCTCACCGACGGCGTCGACGGCCTTTCGAGCAGCGTGACCATCCCGGTCATGGTCTTCTTCGCCGCGACGGCCTATATCTACGGCCGCACGACGCTGGCCCTGCTCCCCGCGACGGTCGCGGGCGGCCTCGCAGCCTTCCTCTGCTACAACTTCCACCCGGCCAAGGTCTTCATGGGCGACACCGGCTCGCTGTTCCTCGGCGGCATGGTCTGCGGCATGGCATTCGCGCTCGATATGCCGCTGATCCTCATCCTGGTCGGCATTATCTATCATCTGCGAGACGCTCTCCGTCATCCTCCAGGTCACGTATTTCAAGCTGACCCACGGCAAGCGCATCTTCAAAATGACCCCATCCACCACCACTTTGAGCTGTGCGGCTGGAAAGAGGAAAAAATCGTTTTCGTCTTCACCGCCATCACCCTCGTCATGTGCGTACTGGCCTATCTTGGCGTTATGAACCGGTATTGATCCCGGTTTTCCCGGAAAGGAGCGACCCCCTATGGCAAGCCGTCAGGACGGCGTCACGCAGCTGTATGATCTCCCGCAGGGCGGAGGACCGGAGCGGCTGCCGCAGCCGGAAAAAACAAAGGATAAAGTCCTGCTTGACGAGCGCGGACTGCTGGATCTGCCGTTTCTGGCGCTGACGGTCCTGCTCGTGCTCATCGGCGTGATCATGGTCTTCTCGGCCTCCTACGCCCGCGCGTACTACCTGACCGGCAACTCGACCTACTATTTTGCCCGCCAGGCCATCTTCGCCGTCGCCGGGATCGCCGGCATGCTCTTTGTCAGCCGGCTCAACTATCAGCTCTGGCGCAGCGCCTCGTTCATCATCCTGCTGGTCTCGGTGTTTTTTCTCATGCTCGTGCCGATCATCGGCTCCACGGCCAACGGCGCCAAGCGCTGGATCGAGGTCGCGGGCATCCGCTTCCAGCCCTCGGAGCTTGCGAAAATCGCCATCATCATGACCTTCTCCGCCCTCATCTCCACCTACCGCGACAAAATGCGGACCTTCCGCTACGGCATCCTGCCGTTCGCCGTCATCATGGTCGTCCTGTGCGGCCTGGTCGCGCTCGAGCGTCATTTCTCCTGCATCCTCATCATGCTGCTCCTCGCGGCCGCCATGCTGTTCCTCGGCGGCGTGCAGCTCAAATGGTTCGCCCTCGGCGGCATCGCCGTCGGCCTGTTCGCCTTCATCTATCTCAAAACGCAGGGCTATGCCGGAAGCCGCATCACCGCCTGGCGCGACCCCGCCTCCGACCCGACGGACAACGGCTATCAGATCCTACAGTCGCTCTACGCCATCGGCTCCGGCGGCCTGATGGGCCTCGGCCTCGGCAAGAGCCGCCAGAAATACCTGTATCTACCCGAGGAGCACAACGACTATATTTTCCCCATTCTCTGCGAGGAGCTCGGCTTTGTCGGGGCCGTCGTCGTGATCCTGCTCTTTATTCTTCTCATCGTGCGCGGCTATTATATCGCCATGCACGCGCGTGACCGTTTCGGCGCGCTGCTCGCCGCGGGATCTCCACGCATTTTGCGCTGCAGACCTTCCTCAACATCGGCGTCGTCACGAATTTCCTCCCGGCCACCGGCATTTCGCTCCCGTTCTTCTCCTATGGCGGCACGGCGCTGCTCATGCAGCTGTTTGAGGTCGGTATCGTCCTGGCCGTGTCCCGGCAGAACGACAATAAACTCCTGTAAAGCAAAAGGGGAGAGCCTATGAACATCGTCTTTACCTGCGGCGGCACGGGCGGGCATATCTATCCCGCCATCGCGGTCGCCCGCATGTTCCGCGAGCGCCAGCCGGACTGCAAGATCCTCTTTATCGGCGCGGAGGACGGCATGGAAAACAAGCTTGTCCCGCGCGAGGGCTTCGAGCTGCAGACCGTGCAGATCTCCAACTACCAGCGCAAGCTGACCCCCGCCGCCATCTGGCACAATCTCGTGACTGTGCAGCGCATGGCCGCGACGTTTTCCAAAACAAAGCGTATCCTGAAGGACTTTCAGCCCGACGTGATCGTCGGCACTGGCGGCTACGCCAGCTTCCCGGCCCTCAAAATGGGCGCGAAGCTCGGCATCCCGACCTGCGTGCATGAGTCGAACGCCGTCCCGGGCCTCACCACGAAGCTCGTCGCGCGCACGGCCAGCCGCATCATGGTCTCCTTCGACGCCAGCCGCCAGCACTATCCCGACCCCGAAAAGGTCCTCCTGACCGGCACGCCCGTGCGGGAGGAATTCCTCTACGCCAGACGCCAGCAGGCCCGGCAGGCGCTCGGCCTCGGCGACGAGCCCTTGATCGTCTCGTGCTGGGGCAGCCTCGGCGCGCGGGAGATGAACAAGAAGATCGCGCAGTTCATGCGCTGCGAATGCGAAGACGGTACGCCCTTCCATCACATCCACGCCACCGGCTCCTTCGGCTGGCGCTGGATGCCGGACTACGTCAAAGAGCAGGGCGTCGACCTTGCCGCGCACCCGGCGCTGGACATGCGGGAATATATCTATGACATGCCGCAGGTGCTCGCCGCGGCGGACCTCATCATCTGCCGCGCAGGCGCGGCGACCATTGCCGAGGTCTGCGCCAGCGGCACGCCCTGCATCATGGTGCCGAGCCCGAACGTGACCGGCAACCATCAGGAAAAGAACGCCCGCGTGCTCGAAGACGCGGGCGCGGCCGCCGTCGTCCGCGAAGCGGACTGCGACGGCAGAAGCCTCTACGAGACCGCAAAGGCGATCCTCTCGGATCCCGAGCGGACCGGCGGCATGCGCACCGCCGCCCGCGGCATGGCCGTGGTCGACGCGGCCGAGCGCATCTACCAGACCGCGATCGAGCTCGCCCGGGGCTGACACGAAGCGCCTCCGGCGCGCATAGGATGGGCAAAATCCAAGGTATGAAGGAGAATGCCCATGCCAGCAGCGCTGCTCGTTTCCAAGTCGCCGCCGCTCTGCGGCGAGCTGACGGTCCACGGTGCGAAAAACAGCGTCCTGCCCATCCTGGCCGCGACGCTGCTATGCAGGACGCCCTGCGTCCTGCATAACTGCCCCGATATCCTCGACGTGACCCACACGCTGCAGATCCTGCGCCATCTCGGCTGCAGCTGCGAGCGCAGCGGCTCGACCCTTTCCATAGATCCGCGCGGCTTTGCGGAAAACGCCGTCCCACCGGCGCTCGCAGGCTCCATGCGCGCCTCGAGCCTCTTTCTCGGCGCGCTCCTGGCCCGGACCGGGGCGGCCGCGCTGACGCTTCCGGGCGGCTGCCCCATCGGCGCGCGCCCCATCGACTATCACCTGCAGGCATTCCGCGCTCTCGGCGCGTCCGCCGAAGAAGAAGGCGGGACTGTCCGCTGCCGGGCGGACCGGCTGCACGGCGCGCGCCTCCGCCTGCCCGGCCCCAGCGTCGGCGCGACGGAAAACGCCATGCTGGCTGCCCTTGGCGCAGACGGCTGCACCACGATCGAAAACGCCGCCTGTGAGCCGGAGATCGCCGACCTCGGCGCGTTCCTCTGCGCCTGCGGCGCAGATCTCCGCGGCGCCGGGACCCCAACGATCGAGATCGAGGGCGGATACCCGCTGCACGGCGCGACCTACACCATCCTCCCGGACCGCATCGAGACTGCGACCTATCTCTGCGCCTGCGCCGCCTGCGGCGGGGGCGCTCACGCTCCGCCGCGCTGCACCGGCGTCCTGCGCGGGCGTGATCGAAGCGCTCGGGCAGTGCGGCTGCCGCATCCACTGCGGCTATGACACGATCGCCATCCGTCGGCAGGGGCCTCTGACGGCCTGCCGCCCGGTGACGGCCCGGCCTATCCCGGCTTTCCGACCGACGCAATGCCGGTCCTGCTCGCCGCGCAACTCGGCGCGCAGGGGAAGACCTCCTTCACCGAGACCATTTTTGAAAACCGCTTTCTCTATGTGCAGGAGCTGCAGAAGCTCGGCGCAAAGCTCAGCCAGGACGGCCGGACCGTCCGATTGCAGGGCGCGGAGCCGCTGCACGCGGCGCGCCTGCACGCCGGGGATCTGCGCGGCGGGGCCGCGCTGGTGCTCGGGGCCATGCAGGCCGAGGGGGAAAGTACCATTTTTGGAGTAAAACACATCCAACGGGGATATGATAATCTCGAAGCCGCGCTGCAAAGCGCCGGCGCTCGCCTCAAAACAGTGGAAATTCCCATAAAGGTGTGATATAATCTCTCCATTCTGTAGCGTCAACTGACGCTAGCCTCCCAAAGGAGAATCTGAAATGCGCACGAAGCAAAGCAGGACGAATCAGGAAGCACGCGCCCGCGGGCAAGGCCCGGCGGGTGCGCAGCGGCGCGCTCGGAAAGCTCCTGATCATGCTGGCCATCGTGGCCGCGGTCGTCTTCGGCGTTGCAATCTTTTTCAAGGTCAGCACCATCGAGGTGCAGGGCAACACCGTCTATTCCGCCGACCAGATCATCGAGGCCTCGCAGATCCAGCACGGCGATAATCTCCTGACGGTCAATAAAGCGCTGGCCGTCGGCAACATCAAGGCCGCGCTTCCGTACGTCGAGGATGTTTCCATCGCCCGCAGCCTGCCGGACGGCATCATCATTCAGGTGCGGGAGAGCATCATTTCCTTCGCCGTCATGACCGACACCAACACCTGCTGGCTCATCGGCCCCTCCGGCAAGGCGCTCGAGCGCATCGAGCCCGCGGCCTTCAACGAATACCCGCATATCAACGGCCTTCTGCTCTCGAACCCCACGATGGGCCAGAGCGTGGCCTCCCCGACGCCCACGGCGCTCGCCGCCGCGCTCGATGTGCTCAGCGAGCTCGACGGCACGGGGCTGCTTGAACATATCCGCGCGCTCGACATGGAAAAGGAATATGACATCACCCTCTGGTATGACGACCGCTATGAGATCAAGCTCGGCGGCACGGATGAGCTGGCCTACAAGATCCGCTACCTGTGCTCCATCCTCGATCAGCTCAGCGAATACCAGGCCGGGACGATCGATCTGACCCAGGCGGCGCAGAAAAAGGCGACCTTCCAGCCCGCGGCCTGACGCGCGGACCACATAATCCGCATTTTTTGCTGAATTTTTCCGCATTTTCTATTGACGCACATCCTTTTTCGAGATAGAATAAAGTCGACATAATCAAAACGATGCAGTTTTTACGGGCTGTGAGATATATAGGAGGAAGACAAATGGCAGATACAGCAGATAAGGTAGTCAAGATCAAAGTCATTGGCGTCGGCGGCGCCGGCAACAATGTTATCAACCGCATGATCGCGTCCGATGTCAAGGGCGTTGAGTTTGTTGCAGTCAATACGGATAAGCAGGACCTTGAAAAGTCCAAGTGCAAGAACAAAGTGCAGATCGGCGAAAAGCTGACCGGCGGCATGGGCGCAGGCTCCAAGCCGGATATTGGCCAGAAGTCCGCCGAGGAATCCAAAGCGCTCATTTCTCAGGTGCTCGAGGGCACCGACATGGTCTTCATCACCGCCGGTATGGGCGGCGGCACCGGCACCGGCGCTGCGCCCATTATCGCGCAGGTCGCGCATGACGCGGGCATCCTGACCGTCGCCGTCGTGACGAAGCCCTTCCGCTTCGAAGGCGCAAACCGCATGAAGCAGGCCGAGGCCGGCATTGCCAACCTCACCGATAAGGTCGACTCCATGATCATCATCCCGAACGACCGCCTGAAATTCGTCACCGACCAGAAAATCACCTTCGCCAACGCATTCGGCATTGCCGACGATGTTCTGAAGCAGGCTGTCAGTTCTATCTCCGAACTCGTCGGCTACAGCGAGAACGTCATTATCAACCTCGACTTTGCCGACGTTTCCGCCATCATGCGCAACGCGGGTCAGGCACATATGGGCGTCGGTTCCGCCACAGGCCGCGACAAGGCCGAGCAGGCTGCGCAGGCTGCCGTCTCCAGCCCGCTGCTTGAGACGTCCATCAACGGTGCGACCGGCGTTCTCATCAACATTGCCGGTTCACACGACCTTGGCCTCGACGACGTCGAGACAGCTGCCAACATCGTCATGGAAGCTGCCAACCCCGACGCGAACATCATCTTCGGCGCCGCGTTCGACGACGAGCTTCAGGATGAGATGCGCGTGACCGTCATCGCCACCGGCTTTGCCGAGAAGCGGCAGTCGCCCGCCAAGCCCATCGGCGCCTACTCCGCCGCCCAGGAAAAGGCCACGGCCACCAAGAACCAGGCGCAGGAGGATATCGACGATATCGACGAGATCTTCAAGATCTTCAACCGCAATTAAGCTGCGAAAAGACCAGGCCGGCGCAGACCCCTGCGCCGGCCTTTTGCGCGCCCCGGGCTGTGTTCGCCGTATGCGAACACACTTCCGGTCTTTTCTGCTCAAAACGGACAGCTTTTTTCGTCTAAAGTGCCGAATTTCTTTTTTACTGCTTTACTTTCAAGCACTAAAGTGTTACTATCAGTCTATCTGAGCCCTATCATAAGAAAAGGAGATCTTACATCTTGAACAACCGTAACAAGCGTTCCGACCCCGACAGCGAGCTCTACAGCGCCATCCTCAAGCTGCAGACCGTGGAGGAGTGCTACGATTTCTTTACCGACCTGTGCACGTTTTCCGAGCTCAAGGCCATGGAGCAGCGCTTCGAGCTGGCCAAGCTCCTCAACGACGGCCTGATCTATAACGACATTCTGGAAAAGACCGGCGCGTCCAGCGCCACCATCAGCCGTGTCAACCGCTCGCTCAACTACGGCATGGGCGCCTACCGCATCATCTTTGACCGCATGAAGGAAGACGAGCAGAAGCAGCAGGAGGAGCCGCAGGCGTGAGCGCATACGAGTCCCTTGCCGCCTGCTACGACGAACTGACCTACGATATCCCATACGAAAAGACCCTGACCTTTTTTGAGCGGCTGTGCGCGCGGGAGCATGTACAGCCGCGTTCGGTTCTGGATCTGGCCTGCGGCACGGGCTCTTTGTCTTTGCTGCTGGCAAGGCGCGGGTATCGGGTCATCGGCGCGGACCTTTCCTCCGACATGCTGGCGGAGGCGGAGCAGAAGGCACAGGCCCTGCCAGAAAACCGCCCGTTTTTCATCTGTCAGCCCATGCAGCGCCTGCGTCTGGCCGAGCCGGTCGACGCCGTCATCTGCGCGCTTGACAGCCTCAACTACGTGACGAAGCCTGCCGACTGCCGGAAGACCTTCCGCCGCGTCTATGACGCCCTGACCCCCGGCGGCCTGTTCGTGTTCGACATCAATACGTCCGCAAAGCTCCGCGGGCTGGACGGCCAGGTCTTCCTCGACGAGACCGACGATACCTACTGCGTCTGGCGCACCGAGTACGACGAAAAAAAGCGCCTGTGCTATTACGGCATGGACATTTTCCGTCTGGGAGGGGAGCACTGGCAGCGCTCATTCGAAGAGCATATCGAATACGCCTACGAACCCGCGGAGCTGCAGCAGTGGCTCGCAGAGGCGGGCTTCACCCGCATCCGTTCGTACGGCGACCGCGTGCTGCGCGCCCCGAAGGAAGCCGAGCAGCGCATCTATTTTTCCGCAAAGAAGGAGTAACCCATGAAAGACCAGCTTGTGCGCGCCATGACGAAGGACGGCTTTGTCAACGCCGTCGCGGTCACCACGACCGGCATTGTCGAGCGCGCACGTCAGATCCATAAAACGCTTCCCACCGCCACAGCGGCCCTCGGGCGGCTTCTCACGGCTGCCTCCATGATGGGCAACATGCAGAAGGTCGACGACGGCTCCATCACGCTCCAGCTCAAGGGCGGCGGACCGCTCGGGCGGCTGCTCGCCGTCTCCGACGCCGAAGGCAACGTCCGCGGCTGGGTCGAAAACCCACAGATCTCCATGCTGGAGAAGGCCCCCGGCAAGCTTGACGTCGGCGCGGCCGTCGGCTCCGACGGCACGCTCACCGTCATCCGTGACCTTCGCATGAAGGAGCCGTATATCGGCACCATCGACCTTGTCTCCGGCGAGATCGCCGAGGATATCACCGCCTACTTCGCCCAGAGCGAGCAGATCCCCACCGCCTGCGCCCTTGGCGTGCTCGTCGGCAAGGACCAGTCCGTGACCGCCGCGGGCGGCTATATCATCCAGCTCCTGCCCGGCGCGCCGGACGATATCATTGACAAGATCGAGTCCGGCATCCAGAACGCCGGCGCGGTCAGCCGTCTTCTTGCCGCCGGGATGGACGGCCAGGTCGTGCTCGAGACTGTCCTGCACGGCTTCGACCTCGAGATCCTCGAGACCCAGCCGGTCGAATACCGCTGCTACTGCTCGCGTGACCGCGTCACGCGCACGCTCATCAGCCTCGGCCGCACTGAGCTGCAGTCCATCGTCGACGACGGCAAGGACATCCACATCGACTGCCAGTTCTGCGACAAGATCTATGACTACACCCCGGACCAGGTCCGCCAGATCCTGAAAGACCTCGACGAATGATCTTAGACAGCACGCCCGCTGCGGCGTGCTGTTTTGTAAAGGAGGAAAAACAAAATGATCGTTTCCTACTCGAACGGAACAGATTTTCTGCAGGCCAATCAGGCGCTTTTGCAGGAAAACCCGTACCTTTCCACCTTTTTCACGCTGGATGCCCCGCTTCTGAAGCAGGCGGATACCATCAACTACGCGCTCCGCTGCGAGCAGGGGGAGAAGCGCCTGCTGGCCCTGAAGGTCGAGCCGTATAACCTTCTGCTGCTCGGTGACGAGGCCTGCGTGCCGGAGCTGCTGCAATTTTTGTTTGACGGCGGCTGCGAACTTAAAAACTACCTCTGCGCGTCGGAGCTTGGGTACGTGATGCAGCGTGAGCTGGAGCCCTATGGCCGCCGCTATGAGGAAGCTCTCGCCATGGACTTCATGGAAGCGCGGACCGTCACTGAGCCGTCTGCGCCGGAGGTCGAGACGGCAGGGAAGGGCGATCTGGATGAGATCTTCGCCTGCGCGCAGCGCTTCGTCGCCGACTGCGGCCTGCTCGACAAGCCGGAGAAGGAGCCGTTCCGGAAGGTCCTCGATTCGTTCCGCATCCTCCGGGCCGACGGAAAGATCGTCAGCATGGCCCGCATCGCGCCCGCCACGCAGGATGATCTGCGCCTCGTGCTCGTCTACACGCGGGACGAATACCGCGGCAGGGGCTACGCCCGCAAGGTGGTCAACAGCGCGAAAAACGAGATCCTTGCCGCCGGCAAGCGCGTGACGCTGAACGTCGACCGGAAAAACCCGGTCTCCTACCACCTGTACCGGTCCCTCGGCTTCGAGCGCATGTTCTCGCAGGGAGAATTCCGGCGGGTAGATAACAGACCTGAAAGCTGACAGATCACAAGACAACAGCCACGCCTGTACAGGCGTGGCTGTTTTGCTTATTCAAGTTCAAATGCGCCGGTGTAGAGCTGATAATACGTGCCCTTCTGCGCGATCAGGTCGTCGTGGGTGCCGCGCTCGATGATGCGGCCGTGGTCGAGGACCATGATGGCGTCGGAATTCTGCACCGTCGACAGCCGGTGCGCGATGACGAACACCGTCCGTCCCTTCATGAGCGCGTCCATGCCGCGCTGTACCAGCAGCTCCGTGCGCGTGTCGATAGAGCTCGTCGCCTCGTCGAGGATCATGACCGGGGGATCGGCCACCGCTGCGCGGGCGATCGACAGTAGCTGCCGCTGGCCCTGCGAGAGGTTCGCGCCGTTGGCCCGGAGCATCGTGTTGTAGCCGTCCGGCAGACGCGTGATGAAGTCGTGCGCGTTGGCGAGCTTCGCCGCCGCGATGCATTCCTCGTCCGTCGCGTCGAGCTTGCCGTAGCGGATGTTGTCCATGACCGTGCCGGTGAACAGGTTCACATCCTGCAGCACGATGCCGAGCGAGTGGCGCAGGTCGGCCTTTTTGATGTGGTTGATGTTGATGCCGTCATAGCGGATCTTGCCGTCGGCGATGTCGTAGAAGCGGTTGATGAGGTTCGTGATGGTGGTCTTGCCCGCGCCGGTCGCGCCGACAAAGGCCAGCTTCTGCCCGGGCTTGGCGTAGAGCGAAATATCATGCAGCACGGGCTTCTCCGGGTCGTAGGCAAAGTCCACATTGAAGAACCGCACGTCGCCGCAGAGCTTCACCAGCCGGCTTTTGCCGTCTTCCTGCGGGCACTTCCATGCCCAGACACCGGTGCGCGCGGCGCTTTCCGTCAGCGTGCCGTCCGCCGCTTCCACGGCGTTCACGAGCGTGACGCGCCCGTTGTCGTCCTCCGGCTGCTGGTCGATGAGTTCAAAGACGCGGCTCGCGCCCGCCGCCGCCATGACGATGGCGTTGATCTGCTGCGACACCTGCGAGACGTTGCCCGTAAACTGCTTCGTCATCCCGAGGAACGACGCGACGACCGCGATCTTCAGCGGCGCGATCATGCTGCCCGTCTCAAACAGGTTCTGGAACGACAGATTCGGCACGCTGCCGCCCGAGCAGATCAGAAGTCCGCCGAGGAAGGCCGTGAGCACATACAGAATATTGCCGATGTTGCCCATGATGGGCATGAAGATGTTCGCGTAGCGCTGCGCGTGGTTGGCGTCGTCAAAGAGCTGGTCGTTGATGGCGTCGAAATCGCGCTCCGCCGCTTCCTCATGGCAGAAGACCTTGACGACCTTCTGGCCGTTCATCATCTCCTCGATATAGCCCTCGACCTTGCCGAGCGAGCGCTGCTGGTTGAGGAAGTATTTGGCCGATTTTCCGCCAATGTTCTTCGTCGCCTGCGTCATGAAGAAGATCCCGAGGAACACGATCAGCATCAGCGGGATGGAGAAATACAGCATGAACAGCAGCAGCCCCAGCACCGTCAGCCCCGACGCGAACAGCTGCGGCAGGCTCTGCGAGACGAGCTGGCGGAGCGTGTCGATGTCGTTCGTGTAGTAGCTCATGATATCGCCGCGGCTGTTCTGGTCAAAGTAGCGGATGGGCAGCTTCTGCATCCCCGCGAACATCCGCGTGCGCAGCTTGTGCAGGAAGCCCTGCGTCACATGCGCCATCAGCTGCGTATAGACGGCTGTGCAGGCAAGGCCCGCCAGATAAATGCCGACCATCGTGGCGAGCGCATGCAGGATCTTACCCTGCACGCCGCCCCAGCCGAGCGTCAACCCGTCTTCAATATAGCTCGTGACGGTCTCGATATAAATTGCCGGCAGAATGCCGACCACGGCGCTGATGATGATGCAGAGCATCGTGATGATGAGCATCGCCGGATAGTCGCGGAACAGCAGTCCGATCACCCGGCCCAGGGGCTTGAGATCCGCCTTCGCGCCGATCATCGGCGCGCGCGGCGCTTTTCCGGGATGATTAGCCATTGTCAGCACCTCCCGCCTTGTTCTGAGATTCATAGACTTCCCGGTAGATCCGGTTCGAAGCCAGCAGCTGCTCGTGCGTGCCCATGGCGTCGATCTGCCCGCCCTCGAGCACGAGGATGAGATCCGCGTCCTGGATGGACGAGATCCGCTGCGCGATGATGAACTTCGTCGTCTCCGGGATCTCCGAGCGCAGCGCCGCGCGGATCTTCGCGTCGGTCTTCGTGTCGACAGCGGAGGTCGAGTCGTCGAGGATCAAAATCTTCGGCTTTTTCAGCAGCGCCCGCGCGATGCACAGCCGCTGCTTCTGCCCGCCGGAGACGTTCGTGCCGCCCTGCTCGATATAGGTGTCGTATTTGTCCGGCATCTGCTGGATAAATTCATCCGCGCACGCCAGCTCGCAGGCCCGCTGCAGCTCCTCGTCCGACGCGTTCGCGTCGCCCCAGCGCAGGTTCTCCTTGATCGTGCCGGAGAACAGCACGTTCTTCTGCAGCACGACCGCGACCTGGTTGCGCAGCGTCTCCAGATCGTACTGCCGCACGTCCACGCCGCCGACCCGCACGCTGCCGTCCGTCACGTCGTACAGCCGGCAGATGAGCTGCACCAGACTCGTCTTAGAAGACCCCGTGCCGCCGATGATGCCGACGGTCTGGCCGGATCTCACATGGAAATCGACGTCCGAAAGCGCGCTGCGCTTCGCCGCCGCCGAATACTTAAAGTTGACATGGTCAAAATCCACGTCGCCGTTCTTCACATCATAGACCGGCTCTGCCGGGTTCTGCAGGCTGCTCGTCTCGTCGAGCACCTCGCAGATGCGCTTGCCGGAGGCCTGCGCCATCGTCAGCATCACGAAGATCATCGAGAGCATCATCAGGCTCATGAGGATCTGCATGGAATACGTGATCATGCTCGTCAGACTTCCCACGCCCAGATACGTCCCGCCCGACGTGACGATGAGCTTCGCCGCGAAATACGAGATGAGGATCATCGACGTGTACACGCAGAACTGCATGACAGGGGAGTTGAGCGCCAGGATTTTCTCCGCCTTGAGGAAATCCTTCCGCACGGAGTCGGACGCGGCGGAGAACTTCTCCGTCTCATAGTCCTCGCGCACGAAGCTCTTGACCACGCGCATGGCCTGCACGTTCTCCTGCACGGAATTGTTGAGCGCGTCGTATTTCTTGAAGACCGCCTTGAACAGCGGCAGCGCGCTCCGGATCATCAGAAACAGCGCGAACCCCAGCACCGGCACGATCCCGGCGAAGATGAGCGCCAGCTGCTTGCCCACGCGGACGGACATCACCACCGCGAACACCAGCATCATCGGCGCGCGCACCGCGATGCGGATGCACATCATGAACGCGTTCTGGATGTTCGTGACGTCCGTTGTCAGCCGCGTGACGAGCGACGAGGTCGAAAACCGGTCGATGTTCGCAAAGGAAAAGCCCTGCACCTGATAATACAGATCATGCCGCAGATTCTTCGCAAAGCCCGCCGCGGCCTCTGCCGCGAACCAGCCGGACAACGATCCGAACCCCAGCGACAGCATGGCGATGGCGAACAGCTTGAGTCCGAAGGACAGAATGGTCTGCATCGTGCAGCCGTTCTGGATCGCGTTGATCAGATCCGCCGTCAGCAGCGGGATCGTGCACTCGCATACGACCTCGCCCACCATGCACACGGGGGTCAGGATCGTCGGCCTTTTGTATTCCCGGAGACAGGCCGCCAAACGTTTGATCATACCTCTGATACCTCCATTGTCTGCGTGATTTTCAGATTTTCCGCCGCCAGATCGAGCAGCCGCCGCAGCGTCTGCTGCTCCTGCTCCGTCATCCCGGCGCACATGCGCTGCTCGAGCGTCTCAAACGCCTGGCCGACGGCCTCGTCGCAGCGCCGGGCCCGGTCGGTCAGCCGGATGCGTTTGCATCGCCGGTCCGCCTTGTCTGGCTCGATGATGATAAAATTCTTCGCTTCCAGCCGCTGCAGCACGCCCGAGACTGTCGGGTGCGTCAGATGGAAGCGCTTCTCAAGGTCCTTCGGGTACACGGCCTCCTGCTCATGCAGCGACAGATGGTGCAGAATAAACGACTGCGTCGACGTCAGATCGAGCGCCAGAAACTGCTGATCCATATACTGCGTGATGCGGTTGTTGAGATACCTTAGCCGCGGCCCGAGGTTCTGGGAACAATCGTTCATAGAAGCCTCCTGCCAATTAAAAACGTAGCACGCTACCAAAATCAGTAGCGTGCTACATTTTATCAGATTTCCGAAAAAATGCAATCGTCAAACTGCACAACAAACAGTTGACATAATTACAAAACATCGCCGCCCAAAGGCTCCCCTTGTCAAGGGGAGCTGGCGCGCAGCGCCTGAGGGGTTATCCCGCCGCAGCGGATGGCTTCCCCTATGAGGGGAAGCTGTCAGCCGCAGGCTGACTGATGAGGTGGACAGCGCCGCGTAAACAGGAGGTAGCCCACCTCATCCGTCACGGCTCCGCCGTGCCACCTTCCCCTCATAGGGGAAGGCCTTTGGTGCGCTGCATCCCAAAGGCTCCCCTCTCAGGGGCCGATTCCCCCTATCAGGGGGAAATGTCCCGAAGGGACAAAAGGGGTAGGGACGCTGTCAGCCGCAGGCTGACTGAGAGGTGGTCGCAAATTTGCTGCAACCTCTCCGTCTCGGCTCACGCCGAGCCACCTCCCCTGAAAGGGGAGGCTTTTTTTGCCCGCAAAAATAAACTTCCCAAAATCCTTGCCTTTTTCCCACCGGTATGTTACAATGGCACAAAAGCCATCCACCACCCAGCGGGATATCCCGCTGTTCTGTCTGCTCGCAGACAGAATCTGCCGTCTGAAAGGAAAAACGCCATGAAAAAACGCCTCCTCTCCCTCCTCCTGATCCTCTGCCTCTGCGCCGCCTTGCTGCCGGCTATGGTGCTTGCGGAGGATAATGTTACGATAGTTACGACCGAAGACCAGCTGAAAAATGCCATTGAGAAAGGCGGTGCGATTCAGCTTGGTAAAGAAATCACGCTGAACGAGACACTTGAGATCAACAACAATACCGTGATTCTCGATTTGAACGGCAACGTGCTGAGGGCAAAATCGCTTACATTTGGCGCGATCCGTGTGACAGGCTCCAATGCCAGCCTGACGCTGACGGACAACAGCATGGAGAAAAATGGGAAAATTTTCGGGTTTATTTTAGACGGAGTAGGCGGCGGTGTCTATGTTGAAGGCGGCTCGTTCATCATGAACGGCGGTACGATTGATAGCTGCGCGGGAATGAAGGGCGGCGGCGGTGTGTATCTGACAAATGGTGCATCGTTTACCATGAACGGCGGCACGATTAAAGGGTGTACTGCACAGAATAATGCTTCTGGCGGCGGTGTATATGTAAACTCAGGCTGTACCTTTATGATGGAAGGCGGCGCAATCGATTTGTGCCGTTCGGTATGGAAAGCGGGTGGCGGTGTCTATGCAGCAGGTACCTTCATCATGAGCGGTGGTAAGATTCGCAGCTGTTGTACAGAGGAAGGAGAGCCTGCTGACGGCGGCGGTGTCTATGTTGCTACGAGCGGCAAGTTTGAGATGTCCGGCGGCTCCATTGAAAATTGCTATACAAGCCGCTTCGGCAAGGGCGGCGGCGTATATGTCGGCGGCACGTTTACCATGACCGGTGGCATGATTAAAAACAATGCAGTGAACAAAGCCTGCGTAGAGGACGGCGCTGAAGGCGCTGGTGTGTATGTTGCAAATGGCGCAAATGCGACGCTGATCGAAGCGAATATCACTGACAATAAAAGAACCTCGTTCAGAGACGGTCGACCGGTATTGAATGACTCGGATGCAGTAACGGACAATATCAGCAGTGCCGATGGTGTCGAATGGAAGGAATACACCTCGTCCATCGACCCCGACTACCCCCTCATCTCCATCCTCCCCGCGCTCGCAAAGGACCTGCCGTTCACGGACGTGACCTCCACCGACTGGTTCTATAACGACGTCAAATACGCCTATGAAACCGGCCTCATGACCGGCACATCCGGCACGGCGTTCAGCCCTGAGGCCCCCGTCACCCGCGGCATGGTCATGACCATCCTCGCCCGCCGCGAGGGCATCAGGACCGACCGCTACACCCCCTGGTACGCCGCGGGCTGCGAGTGGGCCAAAGCCAACGGCATCTCCGACGGCTCCAACCCCGAAGCCCCCGTCACCCGCGAGCAGCTCGCCGCCATGCTCTACCGCTATGCCGCTTTGAAGGGCCGCGACCTCACAGCAGGCGAGAACCTCAACTTCACCGATGCATCCGACGTCTCCGCCTACGCCCTCCCCGCCCTCCAATGGGCCACCGGCGAGAAGATCTTAACCGGCTCCAACGGCGCCCTGAATCCCCAAGCCACCGCCACCAGAGCCCAGCTCGCCGCCATCCTGCACCGGTATTTCGGGTAAATAAAGAAAAAAGCCTCCCACCCGGGAGGCTTTTCCCTTTTCAAAACCTTCCCCTACGAGGGGAAGGTGGCACGGCGCAGCCGTGACGGATGAGGTGGGGGCAGCCGCGTTGACGCGACGCAGTCCACCTCATCAGTCTGCTCCGCTTCGCTCCGCAGCCAGCTTCCCCTCATAGGGGAAGCCTTTGGGCGTGCAGTTCTAAAGCCTCCCCTTCCAGGGGAGGTGGCTCGGCGCAGCCGAGACGGAGAGGTCGTCACAAATTTGCAGCAACCTCTCAGTCAGCCTTCGGCTGCCAGCTCCCCTGCAAGGGGAGCCTTGAGACACGAAAAGCCTCCCGTTCGGGAGGCTTTTCATATTTCTTATCCCGCGCAGCATTCCTTGATGACCGCGACGGCTTTTGCCAGCTGGTCCATGGGGATATTGAGGGCGGGGAGGAGGCGGAGCTTGTCTTTGGCCTTGATGACCAGCACGCCCTTTTCCCGGCAGGCGGCGATGATGTCCGCCGCGTTCTTTTCCGTCTGGATGCCGAGCATCAGCCCGAGGCCCGACACGCCGATGACGCCCTTCGCGCCCGTCAGCTCCTGTTTGATGTAGGCCGAGCGCGCCTGCACGCCCTGCAGCATCGCCTCGTCCAGCCGTTCGAGCACGTTGATCGCGCCCGCGCAGCAGACGGGGTTGCCGCCGAAGGTCGAGCCGTGCGTCCCGGCGCTCAGCACGTTCTGCACCTTCTCGCCCAGCAGCGTCGCGCCCAGCGGCAGACCGCCCGCGAGCCCCTTGGCTGTCGAGACGATGTCCGGCTGCACGCCGTAGGTCATATAGCCGTAGAGCATGCCGCTGCGGCCCGTTTCCGATCTGCACCTCGTCGCAGATGAGCAGCAGATCGTTTTCCTGACACAGCTTCGCCGCGCCCTTGACATAGGCCTCGTCCAGCGGCATCACGCCGCCCTCGCCCTGCACGACCTCCATCATGACGGCTGCGCACTTGTTTTCCGCGATCAGCCGCGCAAGATCCGCCAGATCGTTCGGTTCGGCATAGACGAACCCGTCCGTCAGCGGCAGGAAATCGTGGTGGAACACGTCCTGCCCGGTCGCGGCCAGCGTGGTGATGGTCCGGCCGTGGAAACTGTTTTTGAGCGTGATGATGGTGGAATATTCCTTGCCCTTCTTATCCTCCGACCATTTCCGGGCGGCCTTGATGGCGCACTCGTTCGCCTCCGCGCCGGAGTTGCCGAAGAAGACCTTCTTCATGCCGGTCTTTTCGCACAGCAGCTGCGCGAGCTTCGCGCAAGGCTCGGTGTAGTAAAGGTTCGAGATATGCTGCAGCGTCCCGAGCTGCTTTGTGACGGCCGCCATCCACTGCTCGTCGGCTACGCCGAAGATATCGACGGCGATGCCAGTGGACAGGTCGATGTACTCCTTGCCGTTCTCGTCCCAGACGAGCGAGCCCTTGCCCTTCACGATCGTGACGGGGAAGCGCGCATATGTGCCTGCGATATAGGTCTGGTCCAGCTTCTGAATGTCCATGATCCTTCCTCCTATCTGGTGAACATCGTGCCGATGCCTTCATTTGTCAGCATTTCGATCAGAATGGCGTGCGGAACGCGGCCGTCGATGATGAACACGCGGTTCACGCCCCATTCGATGGCGCTGCGGCAGCATTCCGCCTTCGGGATCATGCCGCCCTGAATGACGCCGCTGGAAACAAGCTCCGGCAGTTCATCGATGCGGATGGCCGGGAGGAGCGTGGACGGATCGTCCTTGTTCTGCAGGATGCCCGCAATGTCCGTCATGGCGATCAGACTCTCCGCGCCGAGCGCGCCCGCGAGGCGCGCGGCCGCCGTGTCGGCGTTGATGTTGTAGATATTGCCCGCGTCGTCATAGCCGACCGTGGACACAACCGGGATATAGCCCTTGTCGATCACGTCCAGGATCGGCTGGACGTTCACGTCCGTGATCTCGCCGACATAGCCGAGCTCCGGCTTTTTGACCGTTGCCTTGAGCATGTGCCCGTCGAGGCCGGAAAGGCCGATGGCGCTGCCGCCCTTGAGCTCGATGAGGTTCACGAGCGTCTTGTTGATCTTGCCCGCCAGCACCATCAGCGCCACACCGACGGCTTCCTCGTCCGTGACCCGGACGCCGTCAACGAACGCGCTCTTCTTTCCCATTTTTCCGAGCGTCTCCGTGATCTCCGGCCCGCCGCCGTGGACGAGCACGACCTTGACGCCGATGAGCTGCAGCAGGCAGATATCCCGGATGACCGAGTCCTTCAGATGCTCCGAGACCATGGCGTTGCCGCCGTATTTGACCACGACGATCTTGCCGCTGTAGTCCTGGATATACGGCAGCGCGTGGACCAGCACGCGCGCCCGCTGGGCATTGGAAATATCCATATCTTTCTCCTCCCGTTACGTCCGGTAATCGCCGTTGATCTTCACATAATCATAGGTCAGGTCGCAGCCCCAGGCCGTCGAGACCGCGCTGTCGCTGTGCAGGTCGATGAGGATCTCGATCTCGCTCTCAAGCAGGATCTTCTTGGCCTCTTCCTCGGAAAAATCGACGCCCGCGCCGTCCCTGCACACAAGGATCGTCCCGGCCTTCGAGGCAAACTGCACGTCGATCCTGCTCACGTCGACCGGCGCGCCGGAATAGCCGATGGCACACAGCACCCGGCCCCAGTTGGCGTCCGCGCCGAACATGGCCGCCTTTGTGAGCGAGACGAGCAGATGACGCTCTTGGCGACGGTCTTGGCGATGTCCAGCGTCGCCGCGCCCGAGACCTTGCACTCGAGCAGCTTCGTCGCGCCCTCGCCGTCGCCCGCGATGCAGCGGCACAGATACACTGTCACGGTGTTGAGCGCCTGCATGAAGGCCGTGAAATCTTCGCCCTCCGCCGTGATCTCCGCGTTTTCGGCAAGGCCGTTGGCCAGGACTGTCACCATGTCGTTGGTCGACGTGTCGCCGTCGACGGAGACCATGTTGAACGTGTTGGCGATGTCGGTCGAGAGCGCCTTCTGCAGCATGGCAGGGGAGATGGCGCAGTCGGTCGTGATGAACACGAGCATCGTCGCCATATTGGGGTGGATCATGCCGGAGCCCTTGCAGATGCCGCCGATCCTGCATTCCTTGCCGCCCACAGTGAAGCTGACGGCGATCTCCTTGCGCTTGGTGTCGGTGGTCATGATGCCCTCGGCGGCCTCGGCCGAGTGCGGGCCGAGATTTTTGACCAGCTCCGGGATCCCGGCGGCGATGGGCGCGATATCGAGCGGCTGCCCGATGACGCCCGTCGAGGCCACGACGACGTCGGAGCTCTGGATCTGCAGGGCCTGGGCCAGCAGCTCGCTCATCTGCTCGGCGATCTCAATGCCGTTGGCGTTGCAGGTGTTGGCGTTGCCGCTGTTGCAGATGACGGCCTGCGCCTTGCCATCGGCCAGATGCTGCTTCGTCACGACGAGCGGCGCGCCCTTGACCAGATTGGTCGTATAAACGGCGGCGGCGCTGGCCGGGACGCTGGAATAGATCAGCGCGAGATCGCGCTTCGTTTTATTCTTCCGGATGCCGCAGTGGACGCCGGAGGCCGAAAAGCCCTGCGCGGCGCACACGCCGCCTTCGATCGTTTTCATCTGTGTTTCCTCCCGCATTACAGTTCCAGACCCAGCGTTTTCTCCGCGCCGGTCACAAGATTCATACATTCCACGGCCGCGCCGGACGCGCCCTTGCCGAGATTGTCATAGACGGCCAGCAGGAGCATTCGCTCCTCATTGCCGGCCACGGCGATCTGCATGCTGTCCTTCCCGGCCAGCGCCGCGGCGGATAGAAAGCCGCCCGCGTCCGCCGCGTCGGTGTAGGAGACGACCGGCCCCGTGTACAGTGCCTGATAGACCGCCCTGGACGTCCCTGCATCGAAGCGCCCGGCTTCAGCCACTGCGCAAACAGCGGGACCGTGACCTGCATGCCGCTGTAAAGTCCGATACGACCGGGCAGAACACCGGCTCGCTGGCAAGCCCCGTCATCTGCTTCATTTCCTTCAGATGCTTGTGCGTCTGGCCGAGCGCGTACTGCCGCCGCGGCGTCCAGCAGCGCGCGCGCGCGGGCGCCTCATACCCGCGATCATCTTTTGCCGCCGCCCGAGTAGCCGGTCAGCGAATAGCAGCTGAGAAGCGCGTCCTTGTTCAGCAGTCCTGCTGCCACAAGGGGATGCACCAGCGCGATAAACCCGCTTGCGTGGCAGCCGGGCACGGCGATGCGCCTGGCCGCCGGATGCGGGCCTCCTGCAGTGCGGAGAGTCCGGAAAGCCGTAGCACCAGCCGGGAGCCGTGCGGTGCGCCGTCGAGGTGTCGAGCACAACAGTGTCCGGGTTTTTCCACCCACGACGCCGCTTCCTCCGCCGCTGCGTCCGGCAGAACAAAAAACGCGGCGTCTGCCCTCGTTGAGCAGCTGCCTGCGGCGGCCTTTCGTCCTTTCGCTCCGCTTCCGGAAGCGTCAGAAGCTGGATGTCGCTGCGCGCTTGCAGACGGTCGAAGATGCGCAGGCCGGTCGTCCCGGCGCTGCCGTCGATAAACACCTTTTTCATCGAGATCCCTCCACAGCCGGGGCCACCCGGCTCTTTGATGCGACTAATATACACCATCATGCATGATTATGCAAGTATTTTCTGCAAAACTTGAATAATTTTGTTCTAATTATACATTACAGCGTGCATATCATGCATACGTTTGGACACTTTGACGCGCAAACCGCCCGCCGGATTTTCCGGCGGCGGGCTTGTTATGCGGAGACAGATATGCTATACTCAAAGAAACCACAGGAGGCCACCTCTATGCTTCTGCAGAGTCCACACCCACAGCCTCATGACGACGGACAGGACACGCTCGCGCGAGGCTGAGAACGCCGAAGCCGCGGGCCTGACGCCTTGGCTTCAGCGGGCACAGCTCAAGCTTCCGTTCGCAAACGATTGGGCGTCGACCAGAGCTGTCTGGCGAATTATCTGCGCGAGGCGCAGCCGAGCGGACTTTTTCGCGGCCGCTTTCCTCTGCTGCGGGGCTGGGTGGGACGGCGCTCCGCCGCTTGCCGGAGCAGCTCGATTATCTGATCGGCTCCGTCCACTCGCTTCTCCCCGCCCTGCCGGACGGCATCGCGCTTCACCGTTTTGCAGCGCGCTGCTTTGGCGCAGTGTGCGCAGTGCAGTTCGGCGGCGGCGCAGGCCGACCTTTGCCGCGCGCTCGCTGTCGCCCTCTGGCAGAACCCTGCAGGTCGTGATATTATCGTCGGTCATTTTGACCTCATCACGAAGTCGATGAGCCGCCATCCTATCGTCCCGCCCAGCGCAGCCGGAGCGGCTTCGATCCGCGCAGGGAAGATCTTCGAGATCACCGTCGCCGGTGCACAGCCGCGGCTACCGCAGACGCCGTATCCCGCCGAGCGCCGCTTCTGCGCTCGTGGAGATGGACGGAAGACTCCTCACCGCCGCCCGCGCTTCTGCGACGTCGCCTGGCTATGCCGGAAGCCGTCGAGGGCCTGCCGCCGGTTGATACCTTCTGGCGTCTGACCGGAGGAAGTTTTGGTCCCCTGCACCGCCGTATCGCGCCCCCTCACATGCAGCACCACGGACTCCGGCAGCGAGATCGCTGCCGGGGTCGCTTGCTGCTATGTAGTCAAATTTCAGAATCCGTGGGATCTTTGCCCGGTCCGAGCTGCTCAGCGAGAAGATCCTCCAGCATCCGCGAGGCTCTTTTCTGCTCAGCTCCTCCTGCACGCGCAAGCTTCCCGTCCTTTTTTTCCGTCAGGTCAGGCGCTCAGCGGGACCGCATCCTTCCCGCGTCGGCGGTCGATCTCGTCCGCGTCCGTGAACTGCGTCAGATCAACGTCCGCGCCCGCTTCGGTGTCCAGCGTCCCAGCTGCTTTTGCCGGGCCCGCGTTTCGCTGCCGCGTCAGCGGCGCGTCGGGATCCATCACCGGCAGGGAGCGGCTTCGTCCGGAAGCCTCCGCGTCCAGTGCGCGTAGAGCGTCGTATCGCCGTGATGCAGTGCTGTGTCGACCGGTTCCGTCTCAGCGCCGTCAGCGCGGCGTTCCCCTGCGCCGACAGATCCGCAAGGCTTCCTTGCCCCTGTTCCTGCTCCAGCGTGACGTGGGCTTCCTCGTCATTCTCGTCCGTCACGAGCGCAGGGTATAGACGGCCTCCCTGCAGCTGCAGGTCCGTAAAGCCGTTTTCATGCATGAAAGTTGAGTAGAGCGTCGGACCCAATGTCGCTCGTAAAGTTTCCGATCAATCAATCCGCGTAGTTGGTCAAAAACGAATTGCCTGGCCGCTGACGCCGACGCGTGCCTGCTTGTCAACAAGACCCAGCGCGCCGATCGTTGTCGGTCCAGCCGGCCAGTTGTCTTGCGCGCTCCGCGCGCGGTTGCAGCCGGTGAGGTTCTGAGCAATGCAACTGGAACGAAGTATTGAT